>Ga0097621_100000198_pt1 | contig 39193 bp, 54 predicted proteins | sample KBSMisM72_FD_73165 | JGI IMG/M metagenome (GOLD analysis project Ga0097621, IMG submission 73165) | Miscanthus rhizosphere microbial communities from Kellogg Biological Station, Michigan, USA - KBS Miscanthus M7-2 (version 2) (version 2) | ecosystem: Host-associated > Plants > Roots >... | reverse complement strand
AGCGACGCCGCGTGCGCCCAGACCTGCGCCATCACGCTGCTGCCGGGGTTGTTCACCTGCATCAGCGCGGAGCCGTTCTCGGCCTCCAGCGTGGCTTCACCGCCGCCGTTGGTGACGTACGCCGCCGCCGACCCGCCGCTGTCGGCGTAGACCTCCGCGCTGCTGGTCGGGCTGGCCTTGGCGCGGAACGCCGTGCCGCCGCCCGGCGTGGCCTCTGTGACGACCGCGTAGCCGGCGTCGTAGGTCAACTCGGGCGTGGTGAACTTCAGCCCCGTCGCGTCTGGCTTGACCAGCACGAAGCCCTTGCCCTGACCCGCGTAGCTGTCGGGCGTGTCGGTCAACTCAAGGAAGGTCGCAACGCCACCGCCGCCAGTGCCGCCGCCCGGTGGGCCTTGCGGCCCCTGCGCGCCGGGCGCGCCTTGTGGCCCAGCCGGACCTTGCGCGCCGCCACCGGGACCAGCCGGGCCTTGTGGACCCGGCGGACCCTGCATGTAGACCGTGATCGGCCACATGTCCATGCCGGGAGCGGTGTCACCGACCTGCCAGACGATGTCAACGTAGCGATTGACCTGACTCGGTCCGCTGGCCGGGTAGCCCGGCAACAGACCGCCGTCCTGCCACACGCCGCCGAGGAAGATGGCACGAGCCGGGTTGGTTACAGACAGATCGGTGGCGGAGTTGTGCGACCGCTCCAGCCAGACGGTGGCGGTGAAGGTCGCGCCGGCAGCGACCGGGAACGATGACGGCCCGAAGCGCACCTCGACCCAGCCGCTCTGTCCGTTCGTTTCCACCGACGGCTGCGACGTCATCCACAGATTGTGGGCAGCGTCGTACAACTCGACGGTGTGGGAGATCGCGCCCGCCGGAAGCTGGTAGTTGCGCCAGAAGCGCGCCCCGGTGATGCGCCCAGCGACCAGCGTCTGGTAGACGTTGCCGACCTTGGACGCGACCGCGCTGACGGCTTCGGGGGCCGGGTTGCCGTTCAGGAAGTACTCGTTGACCAGCCCGTCCGAGTTCTTCGGGCCGTACATGATCCCGCTGTCGAGATCGATGTAGTAGTCGCCGTCCTCACCGATGCCTGACGTCGGGATCCCGTTGGCGCTGTGGATCACCGTGCCACCGGAACTCCCGTCCAACAGAATCGGCCAATCGCCCGCGGCGTCCTTCGGGCCGTACATGATGTTCGAATCGGCGTCGATGTAGTAATCACCGACGTTGCCGGTCGCGCTGGTCGGAACCCCGTTGCCAGTGATGATCGTCGAGCCGCCGCCATCAGCGCCTTGCGGGCCTTGTGGCCCCGCCACAAACGGACCCTGCGGCCCCTCCGGTCCTTGCGCGCCAGTGATGCCTTGCGGCCCCATCAAGCCTTGCGGGCCAACCGGACCCTGCGGTCCCATGTAGCCCTGCGGCCCGAGATCGCCCTGCGGACCGGGGATCCCCTGCGGACCTTGTGGACCGAGATCGCCCTGCGGTCCGATGTCGCCTTGCGGTCCCGGCGGGCCTCTGTCGCCGGCAGGGCCGCGCACCGCCTCGATGATGAGGATCGTCGGGGGTGCTGCTGGAGCGGCTACGGAAAGGAGCGGCGGTGCCGGCGCGTCCGTGATCAGGACGACGTTCGGCGGCGCAGCCGGAGCCTCGATGACGACTACGCCACCGGGTTCCTCGATGAGGACGACGTCGGTCATGGAGCGGGTGCGACTTCGTCCGCAGTGACCGCTTGATCGACTTTCACCTCGCCTTCAATCAGCCGGTCTTCGCTCTTGTCCGGTCTGTAGCACTTCAGATCCCAGAAGCCATCCTTGGCCGCGGCGTCCATCGACTCGTCCGGCACGATGATGGTGACGAAACCCTGCGCGTCACCGACGATCCCACCGTTGGTATCCTCGCTGGTCACCGTGAACACGACCTCGCTGTTCACGCTCTTCGTCTTCCGCATCTGGCAGCGAAACTTGCACCCGGTGAAATCGCGCGGGATGTCGATCTGCTGGTTGCCGTTGCCGTCGAGAATCGGCACGCCGGCAGAATCGACCAACAGAGTACCGAACTGGAACCGGGGGAAGTAGTACGTAGCCCCCTGCTCGACAGCGATGTCGTACTTGGCTGCTGGCATCAGAGTCTCCGCATCCGCACAGAAAGATTGGCGCGCGTGTAGCCCTTGTAGCCGCGGGTCAGCGCGCGGTTGATCCCCGAGTTGAACGCGCCTTGGTTGATCGCGCCCATCTGCGGGGCGCTGAACGGCTTGCCGGGGATGATCATCAGCGATGCCTTCGCGCCGGACGCGATGACGTCGGCCCAGTCTTCGAACAGCACATCGTCTACAGAGGTCGCGAGTCGTGACGGCTTGAGCGCCACGCGCAGGGTGAGCGCCTTGGGGCCGTCGCTCTGTGGAGCGCGCCACACGGTGATCGTGCGCGGATCCTTCTGGATGTAGTGGGTGGGTGACGAACCGCTGCTCGCGACCGCCGGGTTGTACGGACTGACGTCATCCATGTCGTCCGGCGCGCACGGCTCCAGCTTGCGGCCCATGTACCACGCCTTCATCACTTTGCAGATGATCATCCCGGTCGGCGGCTCCAGATCGTAGTCGGTCCTGCCGGCCACGATGTTCACTGGGTCGTGCGTCGTCTGTAGCACCATCGACCGCTCACAGAACTCGATGGCCGACGAGATGATGGCCGACAGAGCGACCTCGTCGCTGCAGCCGGGCACGTCGGTGAGGACGTAGGGCAGGAACTCGTCGAGTGATTTCACACGCCCTCCATCTGGATCGCCATCGGATTCGGCAGCGATCCCTTGCTGTTGAGGTCGGGCGAGAACGCGACGTCCTTCTTGGTCTTCACGCCCAGCATGTTCATCATCGTCGTCAGGTAGCCCGATGCGAGCGCGGCGTTCTGGGCGTTCTGTGCGTCCTTGCTGTAGCAACGGAACAGCACATAGTTTGTCAGCGAGTCGATGTAGATGTCCTCCAGCGGCAACTCGTCTGTAAGCGCGACGACGTCCGCGGGGACTATCGAGTACATGATCTCCAGCACGGCCTTGGCCGGCTTCTTACTCGGGTCCGGCTTCATCGCCGGAGGCGACACGTAGAACGTCTTCGGGTCGCGGTCGTCGTAGGCGTAGTTGCGGATCACCGCGTTGCCGGTGGCGGTGTGCCAGTTGGGATTGCCGGTGTCGAGAACCTCGCGATCAACGAGGCGCACCGCGCGCCCGCCGACGTTGCGGACGACGTCCAACAGACGCAAGCCGGTGGCGGGGATCTTCTGCTTGGTGCCTTCGACGAGATCGAGGCTCTCGTTCCTCATGCAGGCATCTGGGCGCACCAGCACGACGGTGCGCTGCCCGTCGGTGAGCCAGATCAGCAGTTCCTCGTCAGGCCAACGAGTGCCGTCAGCGTCCTGCAGGACGTTACGGACCCGCGTCACTACATCGCTTGCCAGCATGATCAGCCCCTGTGGTCGTGGTGGTGCCCGCGAGGCCGAAGCCCCGCGGTCATCCCATACTACAGAGCCAGATCAGCCCTGTGCTACGTAGACGACGCCCATCGCTTCGGGCTTCGTATCCTTGTAGCCGAACACGTTGAGGCCGCGCACGATGTTGCCGAACGTGGTCTGTGCGCGCAGCGTTTCGACGTTGGTGATCTGCGACGCGAAGGAGATCGCGTCCCGACAACCGAACAGGCACTCGCACGGCGCAACCTTCACGCCATCCGTGATGACTTCGTAGTTGTTGGTCAGGTACACCGTGAAGCGGTCGATGTTGCCGATCTTGCCGGTCCGCAGCGGCGACTTGTCGTCACCCGTGAGGTACGCCAGCTTCAGGTCGGACGACTTCAGGATGAAGCCCATCCACGCCGGCAGCACGATCCAACGACCCGTTTCCGGGGCGTTCTGCTCGTCCAGCACCAGCCCTGCGCGCAGGATGATATCGACCGGGTTGCAGGTCGCGCCCGCGAGCGAGCCGGCAGGCGTTGCGTTCGCCGGAATCAGCGGCGCGCCGGTCTTGCCGAGGTTGATCTTGCCCGACACGACACCCGCAACGTCGCCCTTGTTGCCGGTGACGACCACGGTTGACCAGCGCCCCGTCGGCGTTCCCGGCGGGTGGTTCAGCACGACGCTGTCGATCTTGATCTTCATCTGCTCGGCGGCGTCGTTCGTGAACGTGTCCATCAGCTTCAGGTCGGACTGGACCGCGTTGACGTCGTCGAGGATGACGCTGAAATACTTGCCCTTGTCGATCAGCAGTTCCAGCGCGCTCGCCAGCGGAATCTGGTTGGTCAGATTCATATTGCGCTGGTAATCGGACACCGTGATGTCGGGAATCGTGCGGATCACGACCTTGTCGCCGTGGCCCTTGATTTCACCTTCCCAGTCGTTGTTGGTGATCTCCGACAGAACGGTGGACTTGTAGAACTTGACCTGCAGCTTGCCGCTCCAGACTTCGGGGATGAAGCGACCACCAGTGGACGAATAGTCGCCCGTGCCCTTGGGGCCATCGCCTTGCAGGGTGGGAGGATCAGCGTTAGGGAAGACAGCAACCATGATGACACCTTCGGGGGATGACGTTCCCTCGCAGGTCGGGCGTCCGCCTAGCGGATGCGCCCTTCTCTTGAGGCGGCGTCGAGTTCAGCTTCTATGACGATTGCTTGCGCGTCGGTGAGCCGACCGGAACGCCAGTCGTCGTAGAACTTCTTGACCTGCGCGCGGGAGTAGACCTGCTTCCCGTTCGGGATCACGGTTCTCGACGAAGAGTCCGGCACCACCTGCGATTCCAACGCGTTGCGCGAATCAGTCGCTCTGTTCTGATTGGCCTGCTTCCACGTCTGGAAAAACCGCGCCACCCTTGGTGCGTCGCGAGCGTCCTTCGCTCGATCCAACAGCGACTGCCGGGGCAAACCGGTGAAGTCGTCCACTCCGTCCAACCACGAAAGAAAATCAGGATTGACGTTGATCTGTGCCCAGTCCGGACAGAGACTGGAAACGAGATCGATGAAGTTTTGCCACTGGATTTCTCCAGCGGACTTCTTCAGATCGGTGAGTTCTGTGCGGGTGGCGTCGAGTTCGCGCTGCATCGGTCCTTGGGCTTGCGCCACAACTTCCTTCGCTGCACGACGCGCCATATCCACCAGCGGCTCTCCGAACTCCTGAATCTCTTCGGGGCGGATCAGTGGTTCCATCGGAATCTTGCTCTGTTGCTCCGCGATCTGCTTGGTGAGCGCGCCGACCTGTTCTGTCAACGTACTCACCGATTCCTTGAGGGTGCGATTATCCGCAGCCATCCGGGGGACTTCCGCGTTGTACTTGCCGGCGAGTGTCTTGTAGCGTGCCTCCCACGAATCCTGCGCTGGCGCTGGCGGCTCTGCCGGCGGTGGTGCTGCCGGTGCGGCTGGCGCGGGTGCTGGACTCGGTTCTGCAGCTACCGGCGCTTGCGCGCCGTTCGGTTCGCCCTGCTTTCCGTACGCTTGCTCGTACATCTGATCGGCAAGTTGTCCGGCCCGTTCGACTGCTTGGGGAAGTGCCATATCGTCTGCAAGCCTTAGAAACGTCTCCGCGAGCGCAGTGCGTCTTCGCCTCGACTACCCGAAGGTGTTTGCGTCCGCCGGGAACCCGCCCGGCACGGTCACTCTGTTCGTTTGCGATGGAGAACTCCCATCGCCTTGTCGCCAACTTCCAGAAGTGCGTCGAGCGTCTGGATGGAACCCTGCAGCCAACGCGTGGACACTTCGTCCTTCGTCAGCGTCAGTGCCTTCACGTCCGCGTCACGACTCTGTAGAACCCACTCCTTGATCGTTTGCCAGTTCGGATCTGCCTGCAGCGCCGCCAGTGCTGACAAAACTTTGTCGCTGGCGCGCTCCACTATTTGCCGAACCGGCTCGGCCCAGACTGCTTGCCGTACGACATGATCTTGCTCGGGTCCGTGATCTTCACGCCGCCGCGACCGCGCAACTCGCCGTCGTCGCTCTTGCTGGCTTCTGCCGGCGCAGCCTTCTTCGGCGGCGTAGCGTCATCAGCCTTCGGCCCGAACCGGCTCGGTCCCGATTGCTTGCCGGCGGTCATAATCTTCGCGGGATCGTCGATCTCGACCCCGCCGCGACCGCGCTTCTTCTTCGGCTCGTCGGAACTGCTGGAACTGGTGGACTTGGTCGGAGCCTCGCTCTTGGTCGATGCCTCGCCAGTGACGGCGGCGGTGCGCGCTTCCGCGGCGGCTTTCGGATCCTTCGACCCGATGATCGACTCGCCAGCCCGGTTGATCGCAGCGACCACCGTGTTCTTGCGCGCGGAGGCGTACGCAGCCTTGGCCCCCTCGATGAAGCCGGCCTTGGCCGGCGGCGTGGCGGTGTCGGCCCCGACGTCCACGCTCGATCCGCCCTTGGCGTCCATGTCGCTCATCGGCGCGCTGCTCGCCGCGGTATTCGACGCCATGCTCTGTTCGGAATCGCCGGGGCTGGTGTACGAACTGGAATCCGGCTGCTCTGCTGCCGGCGTGTCGTCGCGCGGCGCGTCCCCGAACATCACGCTGTCGCCGTCGGCGTACCGGCGCACCGGGCCACCGTTGCGGAAACAGGCGGCGGAGTGTTCCTTGATGTTCCCGCCGAGATCGTGCTTGCCGCCCTTGGCGGCGTCTCTGTAGCTGCCGGCACTCATGCCTTACCCCCGTTCTTCAGGTGGATCACGTTGCCCTTGGCGTTGCCGGCACCCTTCGGCAGGTTGCGCGCGGATGCCTTGGGCGACGTCGCCTTGTTCTGTGCGCCCTTGACGTTGCCGCCATCCACGAACGGCTTGCCCTTCGGCTTGGCCCCCTTCGTGTCCTTCCCATCGCCCTTGGCCTTCTGGAGCCACGGCGGGAGTGGCTTGGTAGCTTTCATGGTGCTGCTCCTTGGGGGCTAACCCCTTGTGGCGGTTGAGGATTCGCACCCTCTGTTGGTGGCGCGAGCATAGGCTGCTGCTGGGGCTGCGGCAAGCCCCCTTGCCCTCCGGGTGCCGGCGGCGCGCCGGGTTGTCCCGGCGGTTGTCCGGTTGGCTGACCACCGGCCATCATCGGCTGCGGCTTCGGCTCGGGGACCAGCTTGTCGGTGTCCATCTGCAGCGACCGCGCGATCTCCTTCAGGAGGTAGCGCCGGCCATCGACGCCCATGATCTGTAGATCGATGGGATTCGCCGTCTGGGCGAGGAACTCGCGCTTGTTCTGGGCCTGCTGCTCGCGGCTGATGAGGCCCATCGCGCCACGGGTGTTGACACGGAAGTCACCCTTCAGGAAGGTGTCCGGGTCGTAGATCATGTTGTGGATGTACAGACGGCTGACCACCCCGTCGATAGCGAAGTCGATGTTGGCAATCGCCTGCTTGATGCCCTTCGACGCGTTGTCCATCAGCATCGACAGACCAGAGGCGGTGCGCCCCGCGCCGGAGACGTTGGCGCTGCCGTACACGTAGTTCGGGATGCCGGTGATCTCGTCGGCCTGCTTGCTGAACTGCATGTAGATGCCCATGAGTTCAGAGGCGTTGGACGACGGTTGGAAGAAGTTCACACCGCGCTGCCCACCGCCGGTCCGGTCCGACGTCACCTGCCAGATCTTCCACGGGAAGATCGAGGTGATGTCCTCGCCCTCGGGCAAACGGTCCACGATCACTTCGACCTGCGGCCCGCTGGCAATCGCCATGTTGTTCGCCAGCGCGCGTGCCGCGGCGTTACAGACGGTCTGGATGTCGTACATCAACTCGGGCAGGGCTGCGCCCCAGAACGCGCCGGGGATCTTCTGCCACGATGCCACGTTGTACGGGCGCTGGCCCAGCGGATGCGGGTTGATCACCGCCTTGATGACGTACGGGCCGATCCACCACGCGTTGATCTCGTACGGGCGCTGCGCTTCCAGCTTGCCGGTGTAGCCCCACTCCTTCAGCATGCTGCCGGGCACCGTGCCCCAGAACTCCAGCACGTCGATTTCCTCGCTCTGCCACGTCAGGTTCTTGCCTTCCATCAGATCGCGGTCGGAGTCCCCCATCAGCCAGTTCTTGTAGCCGCTGGAGTAGGTGTCGAGCGCCGCGGTCAACTCCTTGGTGTTGTAGCCCGGCGCTCCGATCATGTTGTACAGAGCCGGTGACAACAGACGGTGACGCTCGATCAGGTAGCCATCCTGCGGCCCGGTGGAGCCGGGACTCGGGTAGATGTCGTACGGCGACACTCTGGAGAACGACTGCACCAGATCGTTGACCTGCACCGGCTGGTAGTTCGGCCCCCATGTCATGCGCGCCTTGCGCTTGATCACCGGCCCCTTGACGATGGCGGTGGGGTAGGTCACGAAGTCGTTGACGAAGTCGATGAAGGCTTCCTCGTAGCCGCCCTCATGCAACTGGTCGCGCATCTTCGACTCCATGCGCGTCGCCGCCTTGTCAGCGCCCTGCCGCAGCATGAACAGAGCGCGGTCGTGGATGTCGTTGAGCCGGGTGGCGACGTCGCCGGGCGTGATCTGGTCGCCCATCTGGACCGCGGCGATGGCTTCCATCCGCACTTGGTCGATGATCTGTTGCTTCAGTTCGGGCGGCAGTTCCGGGTTCTGTGAGGGATCGAGATCGAACACGTCGGTGCCGGCAGAGGCGAGGACGTCCTTGATCCACGACTCCGCGGCACGGCACTTCACGTCGGTCAGCATCATGTAGATGTTGGAGCCGCCGGTCTTGGCGATGTCCATCGCCTTGTCGGGGTCGTACACGCCGCGGCGGGCGCGCTCGCACTTCAACAGACGCTCCTGCAGCGCGACGTTCTTCTCGTTCTTGGCCCGCTCCCAGCAGCGGTTCAGGTGCGCCGACAGATTGCTCTGTAGCAGGGGGCTGTTGCCGATGCCCTGCGACTTCGCGCTGACCGTGACTTCGTTCTCGGGGCTGGCACGGTCGAGGTAGAGGACTTCAGCCGACTTGGTAGGCGTGTTGTTGTTCATGTCCAGCCGCTCGCTTCCTTGAGTCTCACCGGGCGCGCCCGCACCGGATTCATCGCGGCGCGGATCCTCATGCACAGATACTGGAGGCCGTCATGCGGGTGCGAGAACTGATCCTTCAGCGGACGGTCCTTGTAACGCTCTCCGGCGGCGCGGATGCGCTCGTATCGGTACTTGCCGTTGAAACCCTTGCGTAGCTGCGTGCAGGACGGGTCGAGCAGGAAACCGGGCTGGCCCTCGTTCAACTGGGTCAGGAAGTACGCCACCGCCTCGCGGCGCTGGATGAAATCGTTGCTGGACGCGATCTCGGTGTAGATGCCGGCCTCCAGCAGTTCCTGCACGCAGGTCTTCTCGTCGATCTGCGAGCGGGTGTTGCCGGCGGGATCGCAGGCCGATTCGATCTTGGTGAGCGGGAACTCGTTGATCAGCGCCGGCTTGACGATGCTGCGGGCGAACTGGCGGATGCCCATGTCGTCCGCGACGTACTCGCGCAGGATCTGTAGCTGGCCCCGCGGCGTGATCTGGCCGACGATGCAGGCCGGCGTGAGGCCGAAGTCCCAGCCGGCGAACAGACGCGCGCCTTGGATCGGGCGCAGCGGATTCTTGGCGACGTGTACAGAGTCGTCGAACTCCGGATACACCGGCTTGCCGTCGGCGGTGGTGCCGTACTTGCCCAACAGAAAGACGTTGATCCAATCCTGATTCTTGCCCGGTATCTGGTTGAACCAGTACTGATAACCGTTGCTGATGTTGTGGACGTTCTCGGCGTTCGGGTTCGGCGTGTAGTCGTCAACGTCCTGCGTGCTGTCAAGGCGCAACAGTTGTTGACGGTCCTTCGGCGTGTAGATCAGCGCGCCGGGTTGGCGGAAGAACTTCCAGTCCGGCGGCGTTTCCTCTTCTGCGAACTTGTAGTACCAGTGGTCGTCGTCCGGCGGATTGGTGTCGAGAATCACGCCCGTGTCCACCGGCCCACCCCACGACTTCGGCGGGAAGCGGCCCACGCGTTGCGTGAGCATGTCGAACACTTCCTTGGGCACTTCGCTGCACTCGTTGATCCACGCCCCGGTGAGTTCAAGGCTTCGCAGCTTGCCGGTGTCGTCGGGACTGTCGAGGGCGATGAACATCACTTCCAGTTCCAGCGCGGTGCCGTCACCGATGTCGGGCACGCGCATGGTGGAAGTGATCGGGGAATCCCACTTGATCGGCGCGATGGTGTCGGGGAACCACATCTGCCACGTTTTGATGGTGGTGGACTTCAGTTCCGGGAACGTGTTGCGGATCACCGCCCAGCGCGCGTGGCGCACGTTGCGGTACGGCCTCTGGCGCAGCGAGTGGTAGACGATCTCGATGCAGCAGCTTGAACTCTTGCCGCTGCCCACCGGCCCCATCAGGCCGCGGACAAAACCGGTGGCCTGATGGAATCGTTGCGCCTCCGGTCCGGGTGGACTGTAGGTGACCGTCTCCGGCTTCGACGACGCAACGAGTTCCAGCAGATTCACGGCGCGAAGATGAAGGTCACGTCGCAACCACCGCTGTTCACCACCGCGATCCCATCCGGGAATAGGACCGGCAGCACGTAGGTCTTGCCGGCCTCGACCGCGAACGGCCCCACCACGATCTTGCTGCCGTCGTGGTTGGTGAGCATCAGCCCGCCGCCGGACGGGAACTCCGGCATGGCGAGTTCCCTGACCTTCGGGCGCTCCTGCGGGGGCGGATTGCCGAGATCGGTGTCGGGCCGGCTGACGTCCTTGGCCTTCTTGCTGCCCTTCTTGGCGTTGGCGTGGACCCGCTTGCCACCGATGCTGCCGGCCTCGCCCTCGCGCGCTGCGGCGGTGAAGGTGAAGCCGGGTGCTGGCTGCGTGTTGCTCTGCCGACCGTCGGCAGTGTGGACGATCACCGGCATGGGTATGTCGGGCGGACTGCCGCCCTGCAGCGCGGCAACGATGATCTCCGCATCGTTCCACGCGATCACCGGACACTCTTCGTCACCGATGGTGACGCTGGCTCCTTCCTCGGGACCAAAACCACCCCCGCCAGTGCGGACGATGGTGACTTCCGCGCCGTCAACACCCGTTGTCGGTGAAATCCCGCCGACCACCGGGTCTTCCAGCACCACCGCTTCGAAGCTGAACATCCCGGCCTGCACGCTGGTGCCGTCGTCGCGCACCAGCCACACGCCCAGCGGTTCGCCCGGCGCGTAGCCGCCCTGATTGGCGATGCAGGTCATCTGCGTGTCGCTCCACGACTGGATGGTGCCCGGCTGCGAGCCGAAGCCAATCGCGCAGTTCGGCCCCTGTGGGCCAAAGTTCAGACCGGTGATGGTTACCAGCGTGCCGTCGGGACCGGTCTGTGGCGTCATGCTGGTGATGGTCTGCGGCGGCAGCACCACCGGGGGAGGCGTTTCGTCTTCCGGATCGACGGGGAGTCCCGTGAGGCCGACCGACGAACAGAAGATCGCCATCAGCTTGCAGGAAGCTGCGTACACCGCCACCGGATCTGCACTGGTGGTCTCCACAACAACGCGCTTGGCGGTGCCGAAATCCATGATCACTCCTTGGGCTTCGTGCCCATGTTGAAGTTGAAAACCACCGGGGAGGCGTCCAGTTCGGCTTTCACGCCGACCAGATCGGGGAGGGTCTTGCGGAGCAGCGACTGGGCCGCGGCCAACTGCGTGGGGGTCATCTTGGTCCGCCCCATCGCGTGCTTCTGCAGGCGGTCAATCAGGCCGGTCGTCTCGATCCGCAGCCGGCAGGTTTCAGCCCGGCGGCGTTGCGCCTCCGGACTCAAGTCTCTGTTGTTGCGGGTCGTTGGGCCTCCCTCGCCGGGAGGGAGCACTTTGCGCGTCATGGCGGGATCTCCCGCCGCGGAGCATAGGAGGTAACCCCATGTTCTGCAATCACTCTGTGGGAGCGGGTGAATCCGCCGCGGGATTCACACAGAGGCTGGTGCTGGGGAGGGGTTCTGGAGATGCTCCGGTTCTGTACCACAGACCGGATACTCTCGGTAGGCTTCAGGCGTGAAGCCTACCGAGACTCCCGGATTCTGTCAACAGAAGCCAGTTGCGCGGGTGGGCAGTGAAATAACCGCAAATAACCGTGGGGGGTGGCTCATCCGGTGAGCTACCCCAGCAGCCGATCCACCAGACGACCCAGATCCACCCCGTCGGCAAGAAGGTGGCGGATCGACACCAGCAGGCTACGCGGCACCGCGATCTCGTCCTCCCGCACCAACTCGACGTCGCCCGTGAGCGGGGGCAGCGAGGCAAGATCCAACTCGGCTTCCTCCCGCCCGCCGATGGGGTTGCTCTGTTGTAGATAGCAGCGGATGTACTTGGCGGCGAGTTCTGCCGGCGATTTCACAGCGCCCCCGGCAGGTGGTCCGGGTCCGGCTTCAGCCCGGTCATCCGCTTCATGCCGTGTTCCAGCAGCCAGACGCAGGACGCGCGCCGCGGCTCGTCGGGGAGAGCCATGCACTCGACGCGGGCCTTGTGCAGGCTCGCCAGCAGGGTTTCCTCGCTCGGGTGGTCCCCGACCATCCGTCTGGCCCACTTCAGGTCGAGGTTGAGCAGCGCGGTGTTGCGCTCGGCCAGCAGGTCGCCCAGCGCCTCCGGCTGGGGCTTCACCGTTCCCCCCTCGCCTTCAGCCCCTCGATCACCTGTGTCAGCCGGTCCACCAGCATCCGGTCCTTGACGCTCCACTCCGGCTCCATCAGCCCCGGCGACTCCAGCCCACCCTCGATGGTCGCCTTGGCCTCTTCCAACAGACTGATCAGGTCCGGCTCCTGCTCCTTCTTCTTGCTCATGCTGCCTCCTGTGGCGCGCGGCGGCGCGCGAGTTCCTGCAGTCCCGTGATGACGACGTCGATCTCCCGAATCAGCCGCCGGTCCGCGATGCTCCACGCCGGCTCCAGCAACCCCGGCTGGGCCAAGGTAGCGTGGATATTGTCGCGGATCTGCACCAGCACCGCCTGAAGCTGCTGATCGGTCAGGCAGACAACTTCAGCTTCGCCTTCTCCCTTCTCCGCTTGGCCTGCTTGGCCTTGCGGTCCAGCTTCCGCTTCTTCTCCCGATTCCGGTCCCGCCATAGCTTCTGCCTTTCCGCGCCCGTGAGCGCCGGCCTTTTGCCGTTCTGGGGTTGAGACTCTAAGCCCCCGGCTCCCTTGCGCTCTGGGTCCACCGGGGGTGCTGTGTTGAAGCGATGCGGCTCACGCGTGCCGTGGATGTGGCGGCAGAGGGGGCAGATTGGGGTCATAACCCGTGTTTTTCCGTTACCGACACTCCACTTTACCCCCTCCGGCGTGCGTGTGGGGTGGATACGTTGAGGCTCAAGCCCCCACCGGGGGGCACCCGATGGCGTATCGACGGGTGGCCGACCGTCTGTTGACGATCCCCGCGGGCGAGCCGCCCCGATTCAGGCCGCTTCGACCGGCAGCGCCCCATCCAAACAGAGCAGCAGCACCGCGGCAAGTGCCTGATCTGTAAGGGATCAGCGTGCGAGGGACGAGGGGCCGACGCGCTCTGGCTCTGTGGCGCGACGACGGCGATCTGTCAACGTGGAGCGAGGCGGCGGCGGCGCGTGGCTTCGACCCGTTCCCCCCGCTCTGTCGAGGGTGATCTGTTGCAGATCAAGGAGTTATGGATCGACGGGCAGGCTGGCGAGGCGTCGAGGCGGCTGCGCCGGCCACGTCGGCGTGGCACGTAGCGACAGACCGACGTCGTGGCACCCTGCCTATATGAAGGAAGGGCATCGCAACCCTGTCTTACAGGACGATCACATACCGTCCTGTTGGCACAAGGCGTTCTGTGCGCGGCTGGGGCGTAGCTGGTCTGTTTTGACAGAACAGAGACGCGCCGCTAAGGTTCGTTCTGTCGGTTGCTGTTACCGACGCCGGTTCGCCAGCCCCCGTCACAGAAGAGGGGGCGACATGATGGCGACAAGCAGTGCGTGCATCCCGCGCTGCCGGCAGGGGACTCCGCGGGCCTAGCGATCCGCGGTCACCACCCAAGGGACGATGCTGTCCCACATGCGGCCTGCGCGTCAGGCTGTATGTGAGACGGCATCACGCCGTCCCCTGCCATGCGGGCAGGGTCACTCTGGAGCCACACCATGTCTGTTTTCCACATCATGCCGCACAAGCAAGTCCCCGCCATCGTCGATCCGGCCACCGTCGAAGACGACGAGCCGCTGTACATCGGCACGCTGGGCTACAAGGCGGCACCCGTCGCGGTCGCCGTGCTGCACCGCTATGCCTACCAGCGCACCGCGGATGGCGCGTACCTGACCATCAGCGCCGGCTTCCCGTACGGTCGCATCATCCTGCGCCGCTGGTTCTGCAGCACGATGCGCTGGGCGCACTGGCTGGCGGTCTGCAATCTGTCGGGCGTCGAAGCGGTGGGCAGCACCCGTGACGAGGCGGCGCGCAACCTTGACGCCAGCCTCGCGCAGTACCGCAGCAAGCAGTAGCACAGAGCGCCGTGCGTGCTGCCCGCAAGGGCAGTGCAGACTGCACTCGTCAGTCACCCCAGCTTGCGGGCTGGGGTTTCATCGTTCCACCATAGGAGCCACACCATGAGCAAGCCAAGCAAGCGTTCGCAATCGCAACAGACCCAGCAACGCCTCGCCAAGGTGCTGCAGCAAGTGGGCAAGGATGCCCAGCAACCCAGCAACACCGTGCTGTCCGCCCCGTGGGCGTGCAGTGTCATGCTGGCGGCGCGTCTCGCCGTCCTGTCGGCGCTGAAGCTGGCGAGCGGCAGCGGCATCGGGTTCGACTACGGTCCGGTCGGCCTCACGCTGTTGCGCTGGATCACCGTGAACCGCATGGCCCGCCTGCCTGACCCCGACGCTCTGTGGGCACAGGCACAGGCGCAGCCGATTGCCCCGGCGGACGCGAAGCCGGCGCTGCCGGTGTTCGACCCGACGGCAGCGGTCCCGATTCCGGCGATTCCCGTGACAGGCGCTTCCAGCCCCGGTGGCATGACCGGGACCACGGGAGCCACCCCGGTGGCACCGCAGCCCGCTGCGCCCGTTGCAGCCCCGTCTGTGGCCCCGGACGCTGACCCGTTCCCCGCTGCGCCGGCAGCGCCCGTCGTCGAGCCGGTGTCGTCGTACCTGTCGCCGGCAGAGCAGGCGCACCCGGAGTGGGACTGGCAACCCGCCAGCAAGGTGTTCGGCGTCAAGGGTCTGAAGGGCAAGGTTGCCGTCTGGCCGTTGGCAGGCAACGACGGCGCGCACGCCCGTGTGCCGGTGGCGGACGCCGGCTACGTGTGGTCGAAGGATCACCTGCAGTGGGCAGTGTTCGCGGCGTCCGAGTCGCCGGCCAAGGGTGTCTGGCTGTGGGGCAACAGAGGCGCGGGCAAGACCGAGTTTAGCCGGCAGTTTGCGGCGCGCACCGGTCGTCCGTTCTTCGGCATCACGTTCACCCGCGTCATGGAGCCGAGCGAGTTTCTTGGCGACATGGGAGCCAGCAACGGGTCGAGCGTCTGGCAGGACGGCACCATGCTGCAGGCGCTGCGCTGCACGATTCCCGCGGTGATTCTGTTGGATGAAATCTCCTACGGGCAGTCGTCGCACATCAGCGGACCGCTGAACGAAATCGTCCACCCGTCGTGCAGCTTCAACGTGCCGCGGACGGGCGAGCGCATCGCGTTCAGCAAGGGGCACTTCTTCATCGCCGCGGATAACACCAACGGCACGGGCGACGTCACCGGGATGCACCCCGGCACCAACGTGATGAACCGCGCCACGATGGACCGCTTCTCGTACTTCCGCCGCTTCACGTACTTGGCGAAGGCGCAGGAAGTGGCTCTGTTGATGAACCGCACGCAGTGCGACGAGGCCACCGCGGTACGCGTGTGGGGCATCCTCGACGCCCTGCGGAAGAAGGTGGACTCCGGTCTGTTGTCGGACCCGCCCTCGACGCGTGAGGCAATCGCTCTGTGCTGCGCCCTGCGCGCTGGCTTCCCGGAGCGGGACGCGTTCGAGTGCGCCTTCGTTGGCAAGTACCCGGAGGAATCGCAGGAAGAGATGCGGGTGACCTTTACCGCAACGTTCAACTCCAAGGCATCGGAGTAACCGTCAACGATTGTTGACCATGACAGGCGGCTGCGCCACAATAGCGCGGTCGTCTGTCCCACCATCTAGGAGCCAAGCATGTCGTACTTCGATCACCCCGTGAGGGTAGCAGTGTTCCAGACCGCGGTCGTCGGCCTCGTCGAGAGGCTGATCCGCAAGGCGGGCCGCACAGAAGACGTCCGCATCCAAGTCCTGTTTACCGGCGAAACGGCGTGCGCCGTATGGTCGAACACGGGCCGCGGCATCCGCGGCACCATCAAGCTGCCGGCGCTCAAGGCGAACAGCGTGATCGACCGCGCCAAGGCGAACCGCTGGGTGGCCTACGTGATCCATGAAACGTGGCACGTTGTCTTCACATCGTGGGAGCAGTGGCAGCAGTTTGCCGGCACGTATCCCGGCCTGCGGACGTTTCTGGCGAACGCAGTGGAGGATGCCCGCATCGAGCGTAGCGGGATGGAGTTGGGCTACGCCGACGGGTTCAAGGTCGTCGGCAGGGAGTTGCTCACCGCCATGATGGAAGAGGGCGGGATGGACGTAAATCCCAACGACCCGCGGCAGATTCCGTGGGTGTTCGCCATCGGCTGCAGGGGCTACGGCGTCAAGGGCGAAGCGCGTCTGTTGTCGGCGCTCGACCCGCGGGTGCGCGTGATCCTCGACGAGTGCAAGCGGCGCTGCGATGCCATCCCGGCTGAAGTGCCTGCCCGTGTCGGCACCAAGCTGTCCTGCGATATCGCTCTGTGGGCGTACGAAGAGTTGAAGAAGCTGGGCAAGCAACCGGCGCTGCCGCCGACGCCGCCTGATGGTCCGGGAGGATTCCCCGGCGACACGCGGGACAACCCCGCCCCGCAGGAAGATCGTCCGAAGTCCACAGACGATTCCGAGCGCGAGGCAGGGGACGCCAGCGACGAGACGTACGACGACGAGGGTGACCCGCAGGAACGCGAGGGCACCACGGGCAAGGGTCCGAAGCAGGACGCCCCCTTGCGGGTGGGCGACAAGGTGGTCTGTCCGGATGGATCGAAGGGCGTGATTACCGCAATCGTGAACGACGACGCAACCGTAGCCGCGCTGTGATAGGCGCGCACAACTAGGAGCCACATCATGTCTGGAATCTGGAAGCTGGAGCAGTTGAAGCGGTGGATCGAAGCCAAGTTGGGCAACGAGCAGGGCGACGAGTACGACGACGGTCTGGACGACGACGAGCAGGACGACGATCTGTTCGACGACGGCGACGAGCAGGACGGCGACGAGGGCGGCGAAGGCGGCTCTGGCGACGAGGGCGAAGGCAGCGAGCAGGGCGAGGGCGAAGGCGAGGGCGACGGCGAAGGTGACGCCGAGGGTGGCGAAGCTGACGGCGACGGCAAGGGTGGCAGCACGGGCGAGGGCGGTGAAGGCGAGTCGAACCCGGAAGAGGGCAGCAACGGGCGCGGCAAGGGTGGCGGCAAGCCGCTCGACCCGAGAGACTTCGCGAACCTCGACAGACTGCCGAAGGAAGCGTTGCGCGATCCCAACGTCACTGCCAAGAACGTGGACGGCGAAGCGTCCACGCCTATGGGCGACGAGAAGCAGAAGCCGGTGATCGTGCTGGACCCCGTCGAGCAACCGGTGGGCAGCGTGAACGGCGCGCAGGGCACTGCCTCTGTGCTGGAGTGGAATCAGAAGCTGAAGACCATCCGCGTGGCAGCACTGCGGCTGGCGCTGCGCCGGCTGATGCAACGCAGTGACTTCGCTGGGCGTGAGGGCGGGCTGCGCTCCGGTCGTCTGTCGGGCCGCGGCGTGAACCGTCTGTTGGCTGGGTCGGAGAACGTGTTCGAACGCCGCTACGAAGTCGAAGGCGAGAACGTTGCAGTGTCGCTGTTGCTCGACAAGTCCGGCAGCATGAGCGGACCGAAGATGCGGCAGGCAGCGGACGTCGCTCTGTTGATCGGGGAGACGGCACAGAACGCCGGGGCGAAGCTGGAGGTCACGGCGTTCTCGTCGGCCTTCGACGCCGAGGCGCGCAACGTGTTGCTGGGCAACCTTGTGGAAGAGACGGGCAAGGATGCGTATCACGCCGCCAAGGGTGATGCGTGGCTGTATGCCGAAGCGTCTGCGGTGTACGTGATCAAGGCGTTCACGCAGACCATCGGCCATCTGCGCCGCATGTACACGACGGTGGCCCACATGTCGTCGGGTGGTACGCACGACGCCAGCGCGCTGAAGTGGGCCGCGGCGCGGTTGCTCAAGCAGGACGCGAACCGGAAGATTCTGTTCGTAATCGCGGACGGCGAGGGCGACAACGACGCCGTGTTCAAGCACGTAGTGGACGAGATTGAGAAGCAGGGCGTGATCGTGATCGGCATCGGCATCGGGTGCGACCGCACCTTTACCCGCCGCTTCACGTACGCCACCGCGATCAACTCCCCGAGCGATCTGTGCAGCAAGGCGTTCGGCATGTTGATCGGCACCATCGCGAAGGCCAAGGGCATCGCGTAACGCAGCGCCGGGGAGGGCAAACGCTCTCCCCGTTTTTCTTCTAGGAGCCAAGCATGAGAGCAGTGATGGAAGTGAGCATACAGACGGACCCCATCAGCCGGCGCATCCGCGTTGCATCACCGTACAACCCCGACTTCACCAATCTCGCCAAGAGCATCGGCGGGCGCTGGGATGGCACGGGCAAGGTGTGGACGTTCGCGCTGGAGAACATGTCCGAAGTGCAACGCATCTGCATGGAAGCCTACGGCGTGACAGGCGGCGCGCCGAAGCCGACGCGCGAGGGGCTGGAAGCGCGGCTGGCAGTCCACCTTGCCGCCATCGTGGAAATCCAAGAGCAACTGGAGTCGCTCGACAAGGCACCCACCACAGAAGAGGGGCCACTGTGAACGACGACGGCAACAACATCTTCACGGGGCTGTGCGCCGTGGGCCTGACTCTGTTGGGTCCGGTCGTCACCATCGCCGGCCTGCTCACCCTCGTCGGGGTGGGTGGTCCGGTGGGTCTGTTGATCGGCAGCGTGATCGTGGCGCTCGTTCTGTGGCGGAAGCTGCCATGAGCGCGCACCCACGCATCGCGGCGAACGATCCCGCACTGGCGCACGCGTTGATGCACCGCGCCGTCATAGAGGAAGGCAGCGCCGTGGCGAAGCGGCTCAAGGCGTTGCTGCCGGCAGCGGTGACGGTCCCGAAGCTGTCGGTGGCAATCCGGAAATCGTTCGGCCCGCAGCTTGTGTTGCAGCAGGTCGGCAGGCTGCACGGTTCCAGAGCCAACGCGATATGGGTCGTCATGGTGACGTCGAACAACGGTGACCTGATGCCTCTGTTGCTCGACTTCCACCACCAGCACCTGCACAACAATCTGTTGGGGTTCACCGTTCGCGGTCACGCGATGGCCCGCATGGCACAGAGAACGATCAGGTACGCGAACATGACGCAAGCCAGCGGCGTGCTGGTGAAGCACATGCAGATGATCTTCCTGTCGTACTCGCAGGCCGAGACGGACCGCCCCGGCAGGCGGCTGACGATGTTCAACACCATCACGCAGGAAGGCGTGCTGCTCTGGCGCAGGGAAGACGGGGAGTGGTACGCGTACACATGGCTCGACCCCGAAACCGCGGCAGACCCGCTGATCCGCTCCGACTGTGCGAACGCGACAGCCACGCACGGTCGGTTCCGGGTAATCGCCACAGAGGAACGCACATGACAGAGCAGGAGTGGGAGGCAGTAGAGAAGTGGGGCAACTGGACCGTCGTCACCATCGCCGCGGTGACGTTGGCTTTGTTGCTGGTCGGTATCATCCGTTGACACACACTAGGAGCCACACATGAACGAGCAACAGAAGGATAAGCCGCTGACCGTCGAAGACCACATCCACCACGGGTGGGGTTCTGGAACATGGTGGATAGTCGCCATCGTCGTCAACATCATCATCGCCATCATCATCGTATGAAGCGCAAGCGGCACGCTCTGTTCGCTATGAAGGCACCGTGCGGCAACTGCCCCTTCCTGCGGGAGGGGGCGATTGCTCTAGGGCCGGGGCGCTTGGACGGCATCATCGCTGGTCTGCTACAGGACGATTACTCGATCTTCCACTGCCACAAGACGGTCCATCACATAACGAAGGGCGGTGAGTGGGTGGCAGACGAAGACGGCAACGAGCAGTACGTGCCGAGCGGGCATGAGTCGGCCTGCGTTGGCGCACTGGTCTACTCGCTCAAGGCAGGCCGTCCGCCCGTATCGCTGCGGCTCGCCCTGATGACAGGCGACGTCACGTACGACGCGCTGATGGCGCAGGACACTTTGATACTCGACCCACCACAGGAGCCACAAGCATGAGCGACAAAAGCTACGTCACGATGGAGCAGGCGCTTTGCCCCGTGTGCGGTAAGGCACACGACACGGGCGCTCTGTTGCTCGACCGCCGGCTGCGCCCCACCTTCGACCGCACCACGGTCACCGGCTGGGCGCTCTGTGCGGACGACAAGGCGCGGATCGACGACGGGTTCATCCCCATCATCGGCGTGGACGAGGCGAAGTCCCGCCCCGACAGTCCGTACCGCACCGGCAAGATCGCGTACCTGCGCCGCGAGGCGTGGGGCGGCATCTTCAACGTGCCGGCACCGCAGGAGTTCTGTTTCGCACCGGATGCAGTGATCGACCTGCTGGCATCCATGACGGAGGCAGCATGAACAACCTTGAACGCTTGGCCTGCGCTATGGGCTACCCCGGCATCACGCTGGAGTTTCTGCAGGACATGACGCTGCAAGGGCCGGGGGCGTTCTCCCGGCTGGCGGCGCAGCACCATCTGTCCGACTTCGTAGCGCGGGAGGCGAAGAGCGAGTACGACGACCTGATGGCCCAAGGGCGGGCGATGTTCGCCCCCATGAGGGCAGACCCGTCCTGACGTCGCTGCGTTCGCTGTAGGGCCGGGAAACCGGTCCTATGATGGGGAAGGGCCGGTCCACGTTGGAGTGAACCGGCCCTTCGTTTTTGCGCCGGTTTGCGGACCGGAGCGTACTGCTTCTCTAGGAGCCACCCAGAGAGTGAACCCAGAGTACCGTTGTCCGCGGCCATCCGTCAAGGTGTCCAGCGGTGTTATCCGTTGTCATGTTGCGTCCTACGCTGCGACGTCCTGTGCGCTCACCAGCACCGGCAGCACCACCCAATCCTCCGCCAGCATGTCCGTCTGGCTACAGAGCCACGGCACGCACTGGCCGTCCGCCGTCTTCATATCAACGTGGGCGTGGTACTTGATCAGCGTCCCCCGTGGGTAGATGCCCAGCAGGGGCTGGCGCGATACGTGAAACTCGCTCCCCGGCACCAAGTACAGAAACATCCCCTTCCCGTTCCACCCCGAGCGCGCCACGCGCGCTCCCCGCTTCAAGGCCAGCAGGGCACCCGAGAAGTCCATCGGGCCAACGTCGCTCTGTACCTTCTTCACCCCCAGCTTACCCTTCACACGCACAGTCGTTGTCATGTTTTCCCCAAGGTTATCAATCCTTTAACCCACAGATGGGCCACCGTCACGACCACGAACTCAAACTGCTCGCCGTACTTCTCTTCCCACGCCACGCGGTCGGCGTGGAGTTCCATGTGATGCGGGTGACAGAGCGGGATGCACCAGATGTCCGGAGCCTTGGTCCCCGAGCCTCTGTAGCCCACGCCATGCGGGTGGTGCGGGTCCGACGGGCCGGGTGCATCACAGACGGCGCACGGTAGCTGGCGCACCAGCGCCATGTACGGCTCCGAGCGCACCGCGGCGTAGCCGGCCTTGAGCGCCTCGCGGAACGACAGCCCCGGCGGGATCGGTTTCATCGCGGGTGGCCGTTGATGCCGCGCTTCACCGGCTGCATGACAGGCGCGGGGTCGCTGCCCACGATGCCGGCGTCGATCAGCGCCTGCAGGCCGGCAATCGCCGCGGCCTCCGCATCCGTGTATTCCGCCTTCAGCCCCTCGCTTTGCCACCAGTCCAAGCACGACCGCAGGAACGGGACGTAGAACAGACCGCTGGTCGCCAACAGACGCATCAGGGAGTCCGGCACCACCCGGAACGTCGCCACCCCGTCGTCAGGGGTTGAGAGGTCGCACACGCTGACGTTGGTCGAACCGAACGCGCGGCACGCCATCGGCCTTGCCGAGTAGACGATGCAGCGGTTGCTCTCCGACAGGAAGGGGCAGGGCACATCGGCTTGTCTGTAAGCGTCCGGGTCCATCCCGTCCGTGAGCGCCACGACGTACTTGAGGCGCTCCAGAATCTCCGCGCGCTGGTCCCGCGTGAAGCGGTCGCCGTAGCGGATGTACTCGACGACGTCCACGATTTCGTGCGGCAGCGCGGTGACCTGCAGCTTGCAGCAGTGGGCGCAGCCTTCCTTGCAGGCCAGCCCCTCGACCTCGTTCAGCCGCTCGTCGATCTGTTGGTGGATCGTCGGGACGATGCCTTGCCAGTCGCGCTGGGTGTCCAGCAACTCGCCGCGGGAGTAGAACCGAATCTGTTGCATCACACCCTTCGCTCGTTGGCGCACTTGGTGCGGAAGACGTCGATCACCGTCTCCGCGAACGTCCACGTATAGCGCAGCCTCTGTTCTTCCGAGGACGCGGTCTGGAACGCACCCAGTGCCGATCTGTATTGCTCGCTGGCGCGGGCCTCACGTTCCTGTACGTGCGCCGGCTCTGCCTTCCACTTCGCTTTCTGTTCCGCCTCGACCGACTTGATCCACTGTTCCAAGTGTTGTCGGTTGGCTATGGCTTGGGCCAGCGCGCCCGTGTTGCTCCCCATCCACGACAGCGCCTGCTCCACCAGTTCTTCTGTGGGGTTGAGGCGCTTGTCACCGAACACGCTGGCTTCTTCCATCAGCGCACCAGCTTGATCAACTCACCTGCGCTTCCCAGCAGGAAGGCCAGCAGCCCGCAGAAGAACATGATGCGTCCGATTTCCTGCAGCTTCGGGTTGGCACAGAGCGCGTACATCAGCACCCCGATCAACGCCACCAGCAACGTCAGTCCGATAATCATGCTGTCTCCTTAGAGTTCCACTTCCCTGCAAGCCCAACCGGCCTTCAGCTTGCGCCAGCCGTGAACGGCGACCTTCATGCCGCTCTCGACAACGCGAGGATACAGAGGGCTGTCCGCGATCTTGGTGACGCGCTTGGAGAGGTTGGATCCGCTCGTTGTCTGCACCAGCAGGATCTCCCCCTTGCGGAGCGCCAACAGATCACCGAACCCGAACAGATCCTGCCGGATCCCGAACGGGCCGGCGTGCGGATTGAACTTCTCGACTATGGCGGTGGTGTACCCACGCGTCTTTAGGAGGGCGATGCTTCTCTGTGTCGGACTTAGTGCCACGGTGGCTCCGGCTGCGGCTGACGGCGCTAAGTCTGCTTGGCTCCCTTGGGGACTGTCAACAGAACTTCGTGGAACTTGACCAGCCCGAGGACGCCCGCGGCAAATCCGATACGAAACTGCCGGCGAGCCTCGTCGTCAGGGTCCATCTGTTTCCCCATCATCACCGCCTCGACGACGTCGATGGCCGCTTGGGTGGCAGCTTCGGATGGACGCTCGCTACGACTCCGGGGGGTGACCGCTTCCCGATTTCCTTCCCGTTCTCGCTCAACCACTTGACCCTCACTTCCCCGAAGACTCGACGGAACTCGTCGATGATTTTAGCGTTCTCTGGAAACTCTGCCCGCAGGCGCTCACGCTGACTTTCTGTTGCCATACTTGGCCTCCGCGGCTTTGGCTTTGGCCCACCGAATCTGTGCGGCGAGCAGGTCGTTGAGGACGTCCGGCGTCGGGGTGGCCTGATACCACTTCATGTCCCGCTGGGGCCACACGCCGAACCGCTCCCGGTACTTGTGCGCGACCCAGCCGTTGGCGTAGCCCTTGCTCAAGCAGACCGCGATCAGCGACGAGTAGTACCGCTGGCGTTCCGGCAGCGGCGGCACGATGCGTTGCAACTCATGCAGCGAGCCTTCCCGCTGGTTGATATCGAACAGAGGCTTCGGCGGCTCGTAGCCGCAGGCGTTGCAGGGGCTGGGTTTGCGGCGGGTGACGGCCTTGCACTGCGGGCAGGTATGCAGCTTCGGCGGGGCGTCCTTCTTCTTCGTCTTCGGTAGCCCCATGTCCAAGGTCAAGGGCAACTCGTCTGTAGGGAACCCCAGCAACTCCACCGTGCTGCTGTGATCCAGCACCAGTGCCGACTCCTTGCCCGGCGCGGGTCGGAGGACGCGTCCCACCATCTGGAGGTAGCGGATCAGGCTCTGTGTTGGCCGGGCCAGCACCATGCACTCAAGGTCCGGCAGGTCGAAGCCTTCCGCGAGAACGGCGCAGTTGCTCACCACCCGCGTGGTGCCGGCGCGCAGGCGGTCGAGGATTTCCTTCCGCTCTGTTGCCCCGGTGTAGCAGTCGATGTGTTCCGCTGTGATGCGACGGAAGTTGAACTGCGCGGTGATGTGCTTGCTGTGATCGATGCTGGTGGCGAAGACGATGGTGCGTCCGTTGTTGGCGCGAGCCAGCCACTCGTCCACGATGTTGCCCACCAACACAGCCTTGTCCATCGCAACTTCAAGCTGGCCTTCGTGATACTCGCCAGCGACGATGCTGACGTCGGACAGGTCGGGGCGATCCGGTGCGTAGAACTTCGCCGGGACCAGCCAGCCTTTCTCTGTGAGGTCGCTCACCGTGACGGTGTGGATGAGGCGGTCGAACACCTTACCGAGGCCGCGGCTGAACGGTGTGGCAGTGAGTCCCCACACCGGGACGGTGGGGTTCGCAGCGAGGTAGTCCTTGTACGTCTGTGCGATTGCGCCGTGCGCCTCGTCGATCACGATGGCGCTACAGACCGGGGTCAGCTTGCGCTTGTTCAGCGTCTGGATGCTGGCGATCTGGAACGGCTGCGTGCTGTCGGTCTTCGGGTGCTTCGCTTGGATGACGCCGTGGTTGATGCCGGCAGCGAGGAAGCGGTTGCTGGTCTGCTGGATCAACTCGATCCGGTTGGCGATCCACACCACCGAGTCACCGAGGTTCAACAGCGCCTCGACCAGCTTGATCCCGATTTCCGTCTTGCCCCCGCCGGTCGGCAGGTACATGCACGTCCTCTGTTCTGTGCCTTCTGTGGAACACGTCAGCAGGTCCGTCTGGTAATCCCGCAGCGTGACGTTGCTGCGTATCTTTCCATCGTCGTGCAGCATGGTGGCTCCTATGATCCCCGTGGTACGGCACGGTCCGACGCCCTTATATCGTCCCGACCGAGCGAGGGAGTGGCATCCCAAAACCTCTGCCACGCCGCGACGAGGCGCGGACGCAGCATGATTTCGGGTGGTCAATCGTCCGTCGGTCGGTCGGTCGCTACACCCACTTGGTCCGTGTATCCGTCCAAGTTCTGCGGCTTTCCCCGTGATTACCGGGTTCGTAGAACGGCCCGCAGCGTGGCCCCCGGCAATCCACCAACTTGACGTCGGTGCTGGGTTCCACAACACACCCCGTTTGCGCCACTACAGTCTTCTGTGCGCCCATCCAACGGCAACCAGAACGGCTATTGACGCCCCTTCACCACTATCCCCCTCGCCGCTTTATGTACTCCACGGACTGTCCAACTTTGGAGGCTTCCTTAGCGTCGGGATTTACGTCGCTTGGTCGATAGACTTTGCCGTCGTACAGATCGCGCGCCGCCCACGCTCGATCACGCGTTGCGGTGCTACGGGGTTGGGTTTGTTGCCGGAGTGGTTGGCGAGGCCATGACCGAATCGTATGTCCTCTGGCGGACAGATTGCAACCCCTTTTGTAAGTCGTTGAAGACACATGGCTTCTTCACCCTATAATCCTTGTGCAACAAGTGTTGACAGGATCCTACGCCCCGTGGGACTATACGTTTGCAGTCCCGTTTCATAACTTTTGGAGCCATCCATGACCGACGAAACGTCAGTCGAATCAGTACCTTTGTCGCCTGTTCAGCCCGCCGTGGTAGTCGAGCCGGCCATCCGGGTAGACGAGTCCACCCCGCAGTTGGTGACGTCCCCCACCATAGGGAAGCTGGCCGCAGCACTGGCCCGCGTACAGAAGGCGCTCAAGCAACCGCGCAAGCAGGCGGACAACCCGTTCTTCAAGTCGAAGTACGCCGACCTGCACGAAGTGTGGTCCGCGGCGTCCGGCCTGCTGGCGGACGAGGGCGTAGCCGTTATCCAGTCCCCCTCGTTCTCGACGTCCGAGTTGAAGGGCAAGGTGATAGGCGTGATCACCATCAGCACGACCATCGTGCATGGCGAGTCCGGCGAGTGGATGACCAACGTCCTCCGGGGAACGTCCGAGAACATCGGACCGCAGGCAATCGGTAGTGCAATCAGCTACTTCCGTCGCTACAGCCTGCAGCCCATGCTCATGCTGACCCCTGACGACGGGTCTGACGATGATGGCGAGCGCGCCGAGGGCCGCACCGCGGTGCCGGCAGAAGAGAAGATGAGCGCGGACGACGTCACGAAGCACACCAACGCGATCAAGGCGGCGATGACCGTGCCGGCGCTGGAGACGGCGTACAAGGCCATCCCGGAGATTCACCGCAAGGCGTTCAACAAGCTGGTGGGTGCCCGCAAGTGGGTGCTGGAAGCCAAGCCGCTGGGACCGCCCCTGACCAATCCCGAGGAAGCCAATCCCCCCGGCGATTCCGCCAGCGCCCGTCCTGACGAGGGCTGATGGAACAGCGAACGCAGGAGTGGTTCGATGCGCGAGCGGGCAAGATGACCTGCTCGCGCATGGGCGAGGCTGTCGGGCTGATCGGCTCGCGTCGGCGTCTGTGGCGCGAGTTGACCGGCAGGGAGGGCGGCGTCGTCGCCAACGCCCGCATGACCGACGGCATCAACTGCGAGCAGATCGCGGTGGCTCTGTACGAGCAGGTCCGGCGCACCACGGTGCTGCCGGCAGGCTTCGTCACCCACCCGAGTCTGCCGTGGATCGGCGGCTCGCCGGATGGACTGGTGAAGGCGTTTGAGTATCACGCCGGGGCCGAGGGCGGGCTGGAAGTGAAGTGCCCCGTCAACATGTACTTCATCATCCCCGAGTACTACATGCCACAGATACAGGGGCTGATGGAAGTCTGTGATCTTGGCTGGTGGGACTTCATGGCGTGGACGCCGGACAGCTACGCGATCACCCGCGTGTACCGGTCGCAATCGTACTGGCAGGCTCTGTACGAAGCGATCAGCGATTTCTGGACGTACGTCGATGCTGACGTCGAGCCACCGATTTTCAAGCGTGGTCACAAGCCGCGCATCACTGCAGCACTCGTCCGTACGAGGCTGCTTCACAAGGAGAAGTAGACATGGCAGGAGTTACGCACTGGGTCAAAACCAAGTCCGGCGACAGCTACACCGACCGCGGCGGACAGGAGAAGGAAAGCTACATCACGGTGGGTCGCATGATCGAGAACGCGAAGGGCAGCAAGATCATCGTCCTCGACGCGATCCCGTTCGCGTGGTTCGGTGCCGGCAAGCCGGTCGCTCTGTACCTGCAGCCGAAGGACGAACCTAAACCCGCAGCACAGAGCGCCGCACCCGAGAAGCCGAAGCAGGGCGACTTGGATGACGACATCCCGTTCTAGGAGGCAGCATGACCCCGCGTCAGATTCTGTTGAAGAAGTTCGGGGATCAGACGGCCATCGCAGAAGCCGCCGGCTGTACGCGGCAGGCGGTGAGCATCGCTTTCAAGCGTGGACGTCTGTCCTTCCAGTTGGCTTCCATCCTCGCCAAGCGGATGCGGATTCCGGTCAACGCGCTGCTCACGCAGTGGGTGCCGGATACCAATCGCAGGGCGAAGCAATCGGCGCACGTTAAGCGCCGGCTGCGCGCCGTGGAGCCACGCCCATGACCTACCACCTGCGGGACCGAGTCGGGAAGAAGCCACAGAAGACCGTGTGCGGCTGGAACGGCTCGCGCATCACCGGGGGCATCAGCGTGGAAGACCTGCTGGTTGCCAACGATGCCTGCCCGCGGTGTCTGGAGTGGGTCGTCGAGCAGGGCCAGCTTGCGGCAGCGCGGCTGGAAACCATGAACCAACCCAAGGAGCCACAAGCATGACCAGCAAGGTGAAACCGAAGATCTACTCCGTCTGGCTGAACAACCGGAAGCAGGCGGACGGCGCGCCGGATCTGTTGATCCGGGCACAGACCAAGCAGGGGGCCGTAGCGCACGCCGCGGCCAAGACCATCACCTGCGAGTACGCCGACCAGCACACTCTGTACGAGGCAACCAAGGCCGGCGTCACCCGCATCGACGTCGCCGCGGATGCCAAGCAGGAACTGTTGCCGGGCGTCGAGGCAGTTGCGACGGCGTAACGCCGGGAAGTAAGATCGGCGGGGTGGTTGACACCAACCGCCCTGCCGAGTCCCTTACATAGGAGCAGCCGTGGCGAAGACAGCGCAACAGAAGCGGTCCGACGCGATCTACGAAGCCAAGCCGGAACAGATCGCCAATCGGGTGAAGCGCAACGCGGCGCGCCGGGAGGCGATGAAGGCCGGCGTCGTCCACAAGGGCGACGGCAAGGAAGTCGATCACAAGACGCCGCTGATTGCTGGCGGCGGTAACGCGAAGTCCAACCTGCAGGCCATCCCCGCTGCACAGAACCGCGGCTGGCGGAAGGGCAAGAAAGGAAAGGCACTCCCGACATGAAAGCCGCCAAACAGAAGCCAGCGTTCCGGAAGCACAACACGTTCTCGCCCAAGTGCTGGTGCAAGCCGAAGTGGGACAAGGTATGCCCAACGGTGCTGATCCACAACGCCCAACGCGGATGCAGCTAATCCGCTGCCGGCTCTGTCCGTACGCGTTCTACACGGTGGACGAAGCCAACCAGCACATGCTGGACGCCCACCCCGCTTTCATACCAAAACCGCTGGCAGTGGCGGTCCATGAGGCGATATACTGTCAACGTTCGTTGTAGTATCGGAGCCACCCACCACAGGAGAGTAGTCATGGCTATGACCGTAGCTGTAGAACGCATCAGCCCCGCCAAGGCTGTCAAGATGCTGAACAAGAACACCTGCAATCGCCACCTGCGAAGCGGGGTCGTAGAGCGGTACGCCGCGGACATGAAGTCGGGTCACTGGACCGAGTGTACCGAGTCGATTTCGTTCTACGACAACGGCGAGATTGCGGACGGCCAGCATCGTCTGTTCGCCATCATCGAGTCGGGCACCACGCAGACGTTCATCGTCGCCCGTGGCGTTGCCCGCAAGGCCGGCTTGAACATCAACGTCGGACTGAACCGCAACATCGTGGACAACGCCCGCATCAGTGGCGTGAACGGCGACCTGACCAACGCCGTCGTCGCGATCACCCGTGCTATCGAAACCGGCAATCGCAGCAGCCGCGGCGACGTCACCACGAACCATCTGAAGCTGCAGATCGTGGAGCGCCACAACGAGGCCGCACGCTGGGTGCTGGCTCACCCGCCGGTTGGTCGCACCTTCGCCCACTCGCTGGTACAGAGCGCCATCGGACGCGCTTGGTACTACGAGAAGGACAAGGAGCGGCTGGCGCAGTTTTCGGAAGTCTTGAGCCGCGGCTTCATGCAGGACGAGGGCGATAGCGCCGCCGTCGCGATCCGCAACCATCTGTTGTCGGTGGCCGAGACTGGCTTCGGCCAGCGCGAAGTCTGGCAGGACGTTTTCTTCAAGGTACAGAACGCGATCAAGTACTTCATGCGGAAGCGCCCCATGAAGATCGTCCGGTCGGTGAAGGACGAGGCGTATCCGCTGCCGAAACAGTTCGCTGACAATCCGGTGGTCATCGCTCACCAGCCCGAGAAGGAGGCGGCGTGATGCAACCCTCCAATCCCGAGAAGTACGACGCGTCGCTGGAGGCGCTGAACAAGGTCAAGACTCTGTTGGCCCCGACCTGTACCGCTGCGGTGGTGGCGGTCAGGCAGTATCGTGAAACGCCGAAGACGCAGCACGGCGACACGTACAACACGGATCGCGTGGTAGCCGAGGCACTGGCGCGAGCCGCGGAGCATGTCGAGGCCGCGGCGCACATCGCGGTCTGTACCCAGCGATTCCTCAAGGGCGACATGACCTACGAAGAGTTCGGCATCACCCCCTGCTTCCAGAGACGGCTGGTGCAGCGATGAGCCTGCCCATCGCGGAGAACGTGCTGCGCTTTATGACCGCCTGCCAGCATGTGCAATCGCCGGAAACGTTCCATCTGTACATGAAGCTGGTGAAGGAAGAGTACGCCGAGACGATGGACGCGTACCACTCCCGCCGCGCCGGCCTGACCGAGGGCGAGTCGGTGGTGATGCTGGACGCCACGCTGGACGGCCTGCTCGACTTGGTGTGGGTGGCGATGGGTGCGTTGCACGCGAGCGGCGTGGACGTCGCCAAGATGTGGGACGAAGTGTCGCGCGCCAATCTGGCGAAGATCGATACCGAGACTGGGTTCGTCCGGAAGCGCGAGGATGGCAAGACGCTGAAGCCGCACAACTGGGATCCTCCCAACAACCGGCTCACCATCCTCCACGCGCTGATCGATCAGGAGAAGATGGCGTACTTCTACCTCTGTAAGCCGACCGAGGCGTGACGGCACAGAAGACCTGCAGCAACTGCCGGCTCCCCAGTACGAAGGGGCGCTGGTGGAAAACACGGGACGGGAAGCGGTGGCTCTGTGCCCGCTGCTCCCGGATCCGCACAGAGCGTCGCAAGCAGGCCCGCGACAGACTCACCAAAACGGGAGCCACAGATGGGAAAGATGCTGCATGACGAGAAGTTCAAGTACGTCGATTATCACCACACGAACCTGCAGCAGACCTTCGCTCGCATCCGCGCGCAGCGCCGCGCCGCCGAGAAGGAGCAGGAGCGCAAGGACGCCGCCGCGGTAGCTGGGCTGCACGTTCTGTACCCCAACCTGCCGCGGGTGGTGAAGTGAGCAACGACAGGTACGCGTTCCCTGCCGGCGAACGCTTCATCCCGTTCACTCCGGCGGGCAGCATCATCCTCGATTGCGCCGCGCCCACAGAGGACAAGGCGTGGGCCAAGCTGCTGAAGGCCGCGGCACACATGCCGTACCCCGACAAGGCAGCGTTCGTGCGCCGCGGCTACACCGTTGAGGATTCGTGGAAGTGGGTGGAAAAAAAGTGATCCTCGACGAACCGAACCGGAAGTGGGCCTGCAAGAACTGCGATTGGCGTGGCGTACAGAGCAGCATCCTGCGTGCCGCCAACCCGTTCGACGCCGGCGACATCCTCTGTGGTTGCCCCCAGTGCAAGAGCGTGGACAGCTTCACCGAAATCTGTGACGAGCCGCGCTGCGAGAAGGAGGCCACCTGTGGGTGGAAACCGAAGGACGCGCCCTACAGACGGACCTGCCATGTTCACATGGGTGAGCATGACTACGGGCCATCCACATGAGGGTCACCATGCGCGCGTACGAGTTGAGCATCGCGTACTTGGTTGCCGGCCTGCGCCAGAGCCAGAACCTGCTTCGCAACACGACTCCCGATTGGGGTAGCAGCAACGATTGCTGGGACTCCAACGTCGTCGGCTGCATCGGGGAGATGGCGCTCGCGAAGGCGCTCGACAAGTTCTGGAGCGGCAGCGTGGGCGACTATGGGGCCAAGGACGTCGGCGGCTTCCAAGTGCGCGCCAGCGAGGGCACAGACGGGCTGCGGATTCGCCAACGCGACAAGGACGAGGATCTGTTCTTCCACGCCAAGATCGCCGGCATGTACGTCTACATCTTCGGCCCCATGACGGCGGGTGAGGCCAAGCGCATCGGCGTGCCGCGGTTCAACCAGTGGTACGTGCCGCTCAACCTGCTGCCGATCTACCTTCCCGGCCAGACGCGCGACTGAAAAGGAAAGGGCGGCTTGCGCCGCCCGATCCAAGGCCCGTGGTGGACTTCTACGCGCGACGGAGACGTACCACCCCCAGCCCAAGCAGTGCAACGCCCAGCAGGGCGATTGTGGCCGGTTCCGGCACCGTGATCAGCGGCGCGCCGGTCACCGCGGCCCACTCTTCGAAGCCATCCCCCGCCGAGTTGATTGCCCCGAAGGCGGTCGAGAACAGGATCCGCGAGTCGGGAGCGAGGCCCGCGAACGCCGACGTCGGGATGAGGAACGACAGGTCGTAGCCGATCCCGCTGCCGGCGAACAGGTTGTAGTCGAGGATCAGGTTGTTGGTCGGTCCCAGCGCGTACACCAACTGCAAGTTCGGCAACAGATCGAGGTCAGCCAGCGACGTCACGTTGGTGCTGTTCAGCATGAACGTCGAGGACTCGCTGCCATCCGTGCCTTGCCGGCCCCAAATCCGCAGCGTGTCGAGCGACAGCAACGATTCGGTGCCGCCGTTCGGCTCGTTGATGTCCAGCAGGAACGTGTAGTACGACGTCCCGCCGATGGTCACGGACACCAGTTGGTTCAGCAGGAACGTCGTGGTGAACGTGTTCTGGTTGTCGCGCTTGTCGTCGAGCGGCAGGGTGGCGCTGTTCGGGTCGTCTGTGGAGACGCCGCCCTCCGTGCCGTTGGCCTGCGTGGTGAGGAACGGTGAGATCACGCCGCTGCCGATATTGGTCAGGTTCGCCGGGTTGGTGAACAGAGCGTTGCCCCCGGTGGTATCGGTGGCGAACGTGCAGGTGGAGCCAATCGAACCCAGCGCACAGAGGGTGGCGAACGCCGGGCTGGCAAGCATCGCCAGCGCGGCGGCGAGCAGGAGTTTCTTCATGGTGGTTCCTTCCGGGGGATGTAGCCTTACAGAAGCAAGAGGCGAGCCGTGCTATGAAATCATGCAGTTAGCCATGAACGTGTCCTCGCTCTGTAAGGCTTTTCGACGGCGGTGCCAGATCCTGCGCTCGCGCCGCCGGGATGCTGGGGTTTGCAGCGAGCGCCTGTGTTCGGCGTGCAGTTCGGTGTGGCAGCGGCGACAGAGCCAGACGACCTCCAGCCACATGTCCTCTGCGTACGACACATGGTGGGCCTGCACGTAACGCTGGTTGCACTCCGGCACGGCACAGACCGGCCACGGGACGAGCGTACCGGCGCGCACGGCGGCGCGCACGGCCACGACTGCAAGCACGACGCCCCCGGCGCGCACGGCTCCTACCAGCGCGCTCGCGCTTCGTTGTACGCCTTCAGCATCCGGTTGTTCAGTTCCATCACGCGGGTGTCGATCTTGGTCTTCTCGGCGGACGCGTCGGCCACCTTCACCTTGCCGTCGATGATGCCGGCCTTGCGCTTCTGTAGATCCCCGATCTGTTTACCGTAGACGGTGAACCCGGCAGCGACACCGGCCCAGCCCGGATGTTCCTTCGCCAGCGCCGCCCGCTGCTCTGGAGAACCGTTCTTCTGGACGTTCATGTACTCGCCAATCTCCTGCTTGGCCTTGTCGAGTTCCTCGTAGACGCGGCCCTTGTTCACATCGGAGACGACGCGGCGTGCCACCGGCCAGTCCTTCACCTCTGTTGGCTCACCGGCCTCCAGCTTCATCGCGGTGGACGCGGTGCGCGCCAGCGACGTCGGCACGCCGGGGAAGTAGCTGCCGGCGAAGTAGTCGATGGTGTCGGGGTTGATGTCGATCCCGCCCGACTCCGCGGCGCTGCCCAGCGTCAGCGAGTTGAGGCCGCTGGCGACCGCCTTGGACAGCGCGGTGGCCCCCATGCTGCCCATCTGTGAGGCCGGCTGCTTCGGGCCGAAGCGGGTGTCCTGCTCGCGCCGGATCTGTGAGCCGTAGCGGTTCTCGTTCATGGCGAGGCCCAGCGCCGGCTGCATCACCGTCGGAGCCACCTGCTTGACCGCCCAGCCCCACGCCGACTTGGAGTCAGCGCCGCCGACCGGATTGAACGCGTTGCTCGCCGCCTTCATGCCCGACCACGCCGATCCCATCGGGGAGCGACCGAAGAACGCGTCGGCAAGGAAGTTCCCCATCGCGTAGAACGCGTTCCAGCCGTACGGCAGCGGGATCTTCGGGCCGTGCGTGAACGGGATGATGTTGGTGGCGCGGTCCCACTCCGACAACTGCTGGTAGTCGGGGATGCCGTTCTTGTCGTCGTCGCCCCCGGCGTTGCCGGTCATCCCAGCGATGAATCCCAGAGCGAACAGAGACGTCGCGACGGCCTTCCCTTGCGGCGTCTGGACGGCCTGCCACAGGCGAGCGGTGCCTTGCACGGCGGGGTTGAAGAACAGGTACGCCGCCGACAGAGCGTTGCTCGCGCCCTTGCGATTGAAGTTGACGGTGAGGTTCTTGGCATAGTCCGCGGCGTCGGCCTTCGACCAGCCGGCTTCGACCAGCGCCTTGTAGGTGATCACGCGCGGCGCGGCTTCCACCGATTCGTTGGCGTCCTTCAGCCACGTCACCATCCGATCAGCCAGCGTGCCTCTGTAGATGCTGTCGATCTTGCCCTTGGTGCCGCGACCGGTGACGCGATCTTCCATCGCGATCAGCTTGTTGGCGCGATCCTCGATGTTCTCCAGCGAGAAGAACTTGGTGATGCCGCCGGCCTTCTCCAGTTCCTTGTACCAGACGCCAAGACCCGCCGGGTGGGTGGGATCCGTGATCGCTCTGTAGATCTCCTTGTGCGGCAGCGCGAGCAGTTCCTTCATCACCTTCTTGCTGATGCCGGGCGGCAGCTTGCTGTCGGACAGGATGTTGAAATACGCCGTCTGTGCGTCGCGCGCTGCGTTGACAAGTCCCCACTCCGGGTTCAGCGACGTCATCATCATCGCCATCAGCCGGTTGTATTTCCGCAGCCCCTCCAACAGAGCGTTGCTGCCCTTGTGGCCGGCACCGACCAGCGCGTGCGCGAACGAGTCGTCCTTCAACTCGATCTTGATCGGCTCGCCGTTCTGATAGGCGACGACCATGTTCGGGTTGTTGAACTGGTTGTCGGCTTGGTAGCGGATCGTGCCCGTCTGTGGATCGAACACCTGCCGCACCTTCATCGGGTTCACCGTCCAGAACTTCGGATCCGGGTGATCCTCCGCCAGCTTGGCGAGCGACAGAGAGACGTCGTTCTTGCCGGCGCGGACGATCTTCGCTTCGGCGTCGAGCAGCATGTGCGAGATCGTGTGCTGCGACTCCTTGTCGCGTCCCAGTGCGTACTTCAACAGAGACGCACGTCCAGAGAAGCCGGTGCCGATTCCGAAGCCACCAGAGATCTCACGGGTGTCGTCACCGACCTCGTCGTCGAGTCCCTTCATCGGACGGAAGTGCTGGTACGAGCGCAGCCCCGCCGCGACGTCGTGGGAGATCAGCCCCGACTTCTCCATGAGATCGACCTTGAACGTGGAGATGTCGTCCGCGATCTGGCCGATCTGTTGGAGTTCGGCGGCGTACGGCACGGTGGCATAGAACGCCAGCCGGTCGTTCGCTTCCTTGGTGGGGATGCCGGAGCCGGACAGCTTCTTGCCGCCGGTCCGCTGCTCGATCATCTTGTTCCGTTCCTCGGCGTGCTGGGCGCGCAGGAAGGACTCGATATCCTTCAGCGTGGCACCCTTCTTCATCGCCTCGGCCATCTTCTTTTCCAGCGGCTCGACGTACACGCGCCGGAACTCGTCCATCGCCGCTCCGGTGATCCCGTGGTACAGAGTCACCTTCTGGTAGACGTTGTTGCTGGCGTCGATGTGTCCGCCCTTGCGGACGATATCCTGCTGGATCCCCAGCACGTCGATGTACGCATCCTGAAACGCGCGGACCAGCGCGCGGCGCGCATCCGGACCCTTGCCGCGGAGTCCGACCGTTTCCAGAACCTTGTCCACCGCCTTGGTGAAGCGGTTGTTGGCCGGCACCGCGGTGGCATCGATGTCGTACAGAGCGTCGGGACCACGCGACCACGCGTCGTGCTGCCCCTGCATCAGCGGCGATGCCTTGCGCCGGACCAGACGTACCCCCGGCTCGCGCAGCATGTTCAGCGCCGCCGCGGTATCGGCAGCGCCGTGTTCGCTGAAGTCGTCGCGGATATCCCCGCCAGCAATCCCCTTGTAGACGACCCACTGCTGGTTGGGCACGTTGAACGTCGCCATGCCGACCACGGTGTCGCCCTTCATGGCGTACACCTCGACCGGGTTCAACATGTCCTTGCGGGAGTACTGAACCCGCGGCGCTCTGTAGTCGGGAGCCTCGGCGTCGGCGTACGTCCACTCCGGCAGCACCCCGACCTTCTGGTCGGCGTAGACGGTGTTGGCACCGCTGGCGGTTCTGTTGGCCTCGGCGTGCGGGCCGAAGTTGACCCATGAGTTCTGCCCGCGCGTCTCCGCGGTGAGCGCCGGCAGCGCGGCGCGCGAGAACATCGCTGCGTGCTGCCGCCATGCGTTGTCCTCGCCCTCGGCGCGGAATCCGATCCCTTCCTTCACATGGCCGAAGTAGTCGTGGACGATGCGGAACAGATCGTTGACGCGCACCGGCAGGCCGGAGATCTTCTCGCCGGGAACCACCGCCAACAGAGGATTGTCAGCGACATCCGCGTCGCCGCTGCCGAAGCCGGCATCGGTGGGGTAGACCCACAGGTGGTTGTTCTGTGTGACGTCGAGGATGGCGTTGCGCGGGTTGCCGTACGGATCAACCCCGGCCAGCATGAACTCGACCTTGAGGCCGGTCGCCTTGACGGCCTTCCACTGCGCGATGGTTTCCTTCGCCAGCGCGTCGTACGACTCCCTGACGACAGGATCGTCCGGAGCGTGCGCCATCGTCTGGAACGCATCAGCGATGCGCCGGCCACGGGCGCGGTCTAGCTTCTCGTAGGCAGGGCGCTGATGCTCCATCCCCACCTTCGCCATGTACGCCTCGGCGGCGCGGATGGCGGGTGCGTGTGGCCCGAAGGTGACTAGCTGGTCACCGACCCTTACTCGCTCGGGGAGTCCTTGGATCGCGTCAGGGCCAGTATCCGCCCCGCGTGCTGCATCCACTGGTTGTACGCCTCGTCGAACTCTTCCGGCGTCGGGAAGTCCGCCTGCTTCGGCTTGCTCGCTTCCAACGCTGCTCGCCGCTGCTCGGGAGTACTGGACGCGATTGCCTGCGGCGTTGCCTCCGTAGCCGGCGGCGAGTGCGTCGATTTCGCGGCGCTTACCGTCAAGCCACGGGAGTAGATCGGATCGTCCGGCGGCAACGAGCCGCGATCTGTAATCTTCACCGTTGGGACTCCTTTTCCAGTCGTTGGTATGGAAACGAGCGTGGGTGTTGAACTCCCCGATCTCCGCTTCGTTGTCCATGCCCTCGCCAACCTTGGCGATAGCGTCCCTGATTATGCCCTTGAACTTGTTGTTCGGGACGATCTTCTTACCCTTCTTCGGGTGGTCGTCACCATGTGTTGCGGTATTGACGAAGAAGATCTCGTTGCCGTCGCGGGTCAACTCGATGTTGTCGCTCTGTTGGCGGATCTCCGCGTACAGACGATCTTCGAAGTTGGCCGGCAGCTCGCCGCTGAACCGCGCGCTGATGCCGACGTCCTTGCCGCCCTTCTCATGCGGGAGGAACCAGAACACGGCGTCCTGCCGCAACAGATAGCCCAGCGCGTCGGCGTAGACGTTGACCGGCTTCTGGTCGAACGTGCCGGCATCTTCCTCATCGGTGTTGCCCAGCGTCTTGTCTTGGATGACGTACGAGACGAAGTTGGGCGAGCGCACGCCCTCCCACGTTCCGGTGGTGCCGCTCGGCATCGAGTGCAACGGCAGGCCAGCCAGATTCATCAACTCATCGCGCCCGGTCGCCGGGTCTGTAAGCGTGGCGCGGATGATGTCGCTGAACTCGCGCAGGTTGTTCTGGCTCATCGTCCGGGTGAACGGCCAGAGGTCGAGTTTCTCTGATGGCCGCACCTCGTACAGAACGCGGGCCTGCGCCTTCTCAAAGTAGTCGCTGTAGTTCAGGGACACCGGCTTCCACGCTTCCACCTTGCGGGTGAACAGAGCGTGCTTCTTTTCCATCGCGGCGGCGAAGTTGGCGTACAGCTTGGCGTCCTCCGGCGCAACGCCGCGGCGCTCGGCCAGCGCACCGTAGATCTGTGCGGCCTGCTTGGCGGTGTCGCGGTCGCTCACCAGCTTTTCGTACACCTCCTTGTTCTTCTCGTACGTCCACAGCACGGCTTGCACCTGCCGCTGCTTCAGCTTCTCGCCGGTCTGTTTTTCCCACGCCTCGGCCACTCTGTGCATCACGTCCTTGCCGTACTCGTACTGCGGCGTGGACATGGAGTTGGCACCGCCGACCTCTTCGTCGTACGAGTGCTTGTAGCCGAAGACCCGCATCATCCAGCGGTCGAGCGTGGACGCGTTGTCGTAGTGATCTTCCCCGGTGGTGGCGTCCTTCAGGTTCCGGTAGAAGTTCATCAGCTTGTTGTCAACGCCAGCCAGCGAGGTGTCCATCTCCTTCGCGTCGAGAATCTTCTGTGCGCGCGGCGACTGCACGTTCGGGTAGATGCCGGAGTGGATATCCCTGCCGGCCAGCATCTGGTGCATGGCGCGGATGGTGAACGTGGTGTTCGCCCCGACCTGCACACCCTGCGAGTAGTACGCGGTCAGCCGGATCAACGCCTCCTGCAGAGCGGGATCGCCCTTGGTCAGGCGCGCGATATCCTTGCCGGAGTCCTCGTACCAAGTCTTCGACTTCTCCTGCATCGCGAACGGATGCGCCATCAGCCGCGTCAGCTTCTGGACGAGGCGAGCGCGGTCTGTGGGCGTGTTCTTGCCGGCGGGCGCGCCGACGATCTTGCCGGTGCCGGTGATCTTCGGCTGCACTCGATCCAGCGTCTGTTCACGCGTGGCGGCGCGCAGCGCGGCGTCTTCCCGTGCCGACGATTCAGTGCTGGCGCGCGAGTACTGCACCCCCGGCTGCCGGCGGATCTCCGCGATCAGTTCCTTCGGATCGCTGGTGGTCGTGTCGATCTGTTTGCCGCCGGGACTGTCGAGCCGGTTGTACGAGTAGATGAACTCCTTCGGGTCGCCGTGGCGATCCAGTTCATCACCCTCCGCATCGGGATCCTCGTTCTTGCTGATGCCGTACAGAACTCCATCGACGTTGGCGATGGCGTGGTAGTCCTGCCACAGGCTGAACGAGTTGTCGTCGCTGACCCGCTTCACCTTGTCGGACGCCCGCGGCAGCAGGGTCTGCGCCTCGTACAGATTGTAGGCGGGAGCCTTGCCGGGGAAGTCACCGATCTCGGTGTTGTCGCGCGTATCGGGATCCATCGCGCGGATGGCTTTCGCACCCTCGACCACGTTGGTATCCGGCGCGCTGGTGCCGCCCATCGCGGCGCGCGAGTACTTCA
>Ga0097621_100000191_pt1 | contig 39497 bp, 35 predicted proteins | sample KBSMisM72_FD_73165 | JGI IMG/M metagenome (GOLD analysis project Ga0097621, IMG submission 73165) | Miscanthus rhizosphere microbial communities from Kellogg Biological Station, Michigan, USA - KBS Miscanthus M7-2 (version 2) (version 2) | ecosystem: Host-associated > Plants > Roots >... | reverse complement strand
AAAATATGCGAAAGGATCTGCTGCTGTTTTTCGCTGCTGAGTTCCTGTTCCTTGTTTTGTTTGTCGAAGGAGGCTTCCAGCAGCTGTTCGGCCAGTTCCTGGTTGCCCGGCATGGCCAGCGCGTTAAGCAGTTCTTCTGCTTCCGCTGCCGTCGTTTCCCCATTGAGGTATCGCTGCCATTGCCGCCTGATCTGTTGTTCGTCCATGTGTTAGTGGAGGATTTGTTAATATGGGCTTCATATTAATTTTATCCTTTTATTACATTGACAACCGGCGGAGATAGTCAGGGTAGGTCCCCTGAAAATATTTTTACAACAATGTTTTCAATTTTTCGAAACATCCGTTAGACGCCCTATCATATCTTTCCCCGGTCCTCCTCATGATCCAGTAGCAGCGCATCCACAATAGGGCCTAACGCGTTATTGGCATCGTCCTTATTCCAATATTCCGTATGACCGCCCGGGTAGAACCAGGGCGAACTGCGTTTCAGTTCGATATCTTTCGCCCCGTTCCCGAAAAACCGCTGGATAGGGCCACCCACAAAATCCGAACTGAAATAGATATTCGTCCAGCGGGTCACCCCGAACATCGCGCCATGGTGCAGGCACTTCGGCCGGATTTTAGGCGCACCCGTCAGCAGGTCAAAATCAAAGTGGTACGCGATCGAGTGATCCTTGGCATCCAGTACCGGCGGGATCACCGGTAGTTCCCGCTGCGTTTTCAGATGATCAAAGGTTTCATTGGTGACCATAAAATAATCCAGCGCATTGACCGCCGCGCCCAGCGTAATAAAGTCGGTGACAAGCCATTGATTGCCCAATGCGCGCTGCTCCTTCCAGCAAGCATACTGCGCTAGGCGGAAATCCTCCAGCATCGCCGCATCAATGGGCGGTTGCCCTTTGGTAAAATTATCGACCGCGTCCAGGTCGGGCTGCGCGACCGGTCCCGAATCCGGGAAGTTCAGCCCTTCATTATAAGTGGTCCATAACAAACGCAGCAAATCATAGCTGACTACGGTGCCGAGGCTATGGGCGACGACAATGATCCGGTCCACGCGGGTAATATCTTTAATTTCGTGCAGTTTTTTCAGAAACTCGATACCCTGGTGCCGGATATTGCTGCGTTCTTTGATATTATCGGGTTCGGGCGTAAAATAGCGGGTCACGTCACCCAGCGAATTGAGGATGCTGCTTTTCAGAAACGTTCCGATAAAGGAAAAAATATAGGGTATCGCCCCTGCAGCCACTAAAGTGGCTACGCCCTTCAGCCAGGCTTTCCCCGCCAGACTAAAGGTGAAATAACCGCCAACCAGCAGCACGGCCAGGATCAGCCCCCAGACCGTATACCATATTTTATGCAGCCTGGGCGGCAGGCCAGACACCCGGCGGAAGATCACCTGCCCAAGCCAGGTCGTCATTTCACTGAATTTGGTGCCCCGCATATTATGGGCCCAGTAGAACTCGTAGAAATCGGTCTTCGGCCGATGCCAGACCTGGTCCATGCTGAGGCGGGTCGTTTCGTAGATATCGCCGATGCTGTCCGGTTTACTCCGGACGGTGGAAAAGGGTTCCGTCTTCGGGTGGCGGAGCTCCAGTTCGGACTTCACGCCGTTCACAAAGCTACGCAGGGTATCCATGGGGCGTTGTTCGCCCATCCCGTGGACCACCACCACGGCCTGCCGTTCGATATATTTTTTTGCCATAAATCAGGGTCAAGTCGTGCCGGATGCGATAAGGCCCGCCATCACTGCCTGCCGGGCGACCTTAAGATGAGCTAAGTTACTATTATTTAGAAAATTACAAGTACCGGTCGATGAGTGAAAGCACCAGGATCACCCCGCCCGCCTTATCCAGGTGCATCCGGATCGCTTTCAGTGCCAGTTTCATATGCGTATGCACCGTACCCGGGGAAATATTCAGCTGGCTGGCGGCCTCTTCATATTTCAGGCCTTCCACATGGCAAAGCCGGTAAACTTTCTGCTGCTGCGGCGATAATTTCCCGATGGCCTCATCCAGCACGGCCTGCGTGCTGCGGTAGCTGATCCGGTCCTCGGTCTCGTGGCTGTATTCCGTATTTTGCCGGCTGAGCTCGCCCGTGATCCGGCTTTCCTGCGCCAGGCGTTTGATCGCATTAAGGCAATGGTTGCGGTTCATCCGGTTGAGGTAGGCGCCGAACTGCTGTACTTCGGTCAGGGTTTCCCGGTTCAGCCAGATGCGCAGGAAAACTTCCTGGACGACTTCCTCGGCCAGCTCCTCCGACCGCGTCAGTTTCAAGGCAAAGCTGTAGACCTTACCCGAATACTGCCGGAAAAGCACCGTAAAGGCGCGCTGGTTCCCCTCAGCGATCTGCTGCAGTAACTCTGCTTCATCAAATAAGGGTACCGCCTTCACTGTTTAGATTTCTGCTAAATTCAAATTTACTAAAAAATAAAATACCGTGAAAACACGGGTTGCGATTGCGGATATTTTTTATTAACGAAGATCAGGCAAATTTACCGCGGGCCAATCCTGCTTGCCGATAGCTAAGCCGGGGACGCCGGCGGAAGTTTTATTGAAACAGGCCGCAACAAGCCCGGAGCGACAAGGCATATCCATGAAATCAAGATAAGGACGTTTGTTCGATCCGATGCCTCCGCCCACTTACATTCCCCCTGGTAAAAACATCCTCAGCTTTTGTAATTATCAGATTAATTCCACAACTTTAGAAGAGGGCAAGCGCCCTTTTTTCGAACTACTTATAATTAAACCTTACAACCACCCGCTATGCCTAAACTATTGGCGCTTCTTTCGAACCCGGACAATACCGTTAAAATCCGGATGGACAAGGAACTGAAAGAAATCCTCCGTTGCATTTCGCCCACGGTCATTCACGATTTTAACTGCAGACAGGTCCCAGCCATCCGCATACAGGAGCTGCCGGGATTGATCATTAATGAAAAACCTGACTTGCTGCATTTCAGCGGCCACGGGAATGAAAGCCGTCTCAGTTTTGAAGATGCAGACGGGATCAGCAAAGATATCGACGTGGAAGCGCTAAGGCGGATCTTTAAGGAGACGGGCAAGTATATCAAATGCCTGTTCCTGAATGCCTGTAATTCCTCATCGATCGCCTCTGTCGTCAAGGATTTCATCCCCTATATCATTGCCTTCCCACAGGAGATCGACGACGAACACGCATCCACGTTCGCGATCACTTTCTACGAGACCTTGTCCCTCGGCCATACCATCGAAAGCAGTTTTGAGCTGGCTTCGGCCGTGATCTTCAGCGACGTGCCAAAGAAAGGGTTACCGGAAATCTTCATTAACGATAAGTTGTTAAACTACACACCGATCATCTTCAAGACAGCGGTTCTCAAGGCGCATTTTCAGCTCGATGAGGACGGAGATCTGGAAGAGAATGATAACTGCTACCACATAAAAATTTACACTGATAACGTTCCCCAAACCGCGTCCTACGTCATTTACGAATTTATCGACGGATCCATCAGCGAAGAAGACAGCATAAATAAAATTGAAGATATCAGTTCCGGCAATTATAACGAGTTTTGGCTGTCGGGCAATATTGTGATCCGGGTCTGGCTGTGGATGGGTGAGCGTAAATACGGTATCGGCATGGAGGCAACACTCTACGACTGTCTTAATAATTACTACCAGGGCAAGGTGCCGCCTAAGTGCCGGAAAGCCTATAAACAAATCAGGGATAATTGATATGAGCGGTTATAGCGCGACCTTTATCGATAGTTTGCCTGTCGCAATGCCGGAGCTAAAACCCGGACATCCATTGTCCGCGACCGCAGAGATATTGCCTTATCGCCATTTTTCGGTGCTGTTCTCCAAAGCCAGGAAATTACCAGTCTGCACTGCCGTCAACATTGACGGGGAAACCTTTCAGGCTATCAACCGGGACACGGATAAATGGATCTTTGACGCCCGCATGCCGGAAGCTTCGCAACTGGGCAATGAATTTTATAAAGAAACCGGGCAGGCCTTTCACCGGGGGCATGTTGTTCGCCGTCTCGACCCCTGCTGGGGGAAGGTTCGGGAAGCAGCAAAAGCTATGCTGGACACTTTTCATTTTACGAATTCCTGTCCGCAGCATGCCAAATTCAATCCGAGGATTTGGCTTGAGCTGGAACGCAATGTACTGGAAAAGGGATCAGTCGCTTTTGCTGAAAAGATCAGCGTTTTTGCCGGACCGATCCTGCGACCTGAAGACAAGCCCTTTATCAAAAAGATTTGCGGTGAATATATCCTGGTACCGGAAAGCTTCTGGAAAGTGATCATTTGGAAAAAAGAGAACGGGAATAAATATGCGGTCGGTTTTATCCAGAGTCAGAGCAAACTCATCCAGCGTTTTCTCTATCAGGGGCCTCGTAAAGCCCGTGAAACAAAATCCGAGGATTATTTTGAACACCTGCAATTCAAGGACGGCAACGTCTACCAGGTCGGGATTGGCGAGATCGAGCATCTGACAGGACTTGATCTGAAGCTGCAACAATTGAATCAGCCCGTTGCTCCCGCGGCGCCAGAGCCGTTAACAATTAATACCAATGCCGCGGTTAAAAACCGAAGCGGTTTCCGTGCGGGTGAACTGCCCTACCTGAATATCAGTGGTTTAGTTTTGGATTGAATTTAGATAACAGCGGTCTGCAAACAAAAAAAACGAGTTGCTTAACGACTGGACCTATCGTCGTCGCCAATCACGATGCGGCAGTGATCTACCGGATGATAGCTGACCTTTGAAGAATAAACCTTCTTTTCTATCATTTTCGGTACAGCATTCTTTACAATATTCGGCTTTTGATACTCAGGAATCCGGTTCCTCCCGCGATTAGTTAATTTTGGCGCCATTTACCAGCATGGCTAACGTCACCCTTACCCGCCGCCAACTCTACGACCTCGTCTGGGCCGAACCCCTATCCACCCTCTGCAAACGCTATCAGATTTCCGACGTCGGTCTGCGCAAGATCTGTCTTCGCCTGGCCATTCCCCTCCCCGCCATCGGATACTGGAATAAAGTTAAAGCCGGAAAAAAGGTCAAGCAACTGCCTTTTGCTGAAAACGACAAGGTTCCAAAAGACGTCACCCTTACTCTGGCGACCAACACTGATGATGCAGGAAAGGACGGTCCTTCTGAATTAGCCCTACTGCAACAGGTCATCGAAGCCTATCCGAACATCAACCTCCGGGTACCCGAAACGCTCACCGATCCTGACCCACTGGTCATCCGCGCTAAAAAAGCATTAACCAAAAAAGATAAGTACTACCGGGAGGGCGACCTGCTATATGCCGGCTTGGGCGAACTATCCATCAGCGTCACGCCCGCCCTGCTCAACCGGGCGTTGTGTTTCATCGACACCTTTATCAAAGCCATGAAACAACGCGGCCACAGCTTCCGCATCAGCGACCGGGAGAGCTATGTGGTCCTGGGCCAAGAAGAAATGGAGATGAACCTCGCTGAACTGAAAACCCGCATTACTATCGAAGAACGCTATACCCGAACCGAAACCCATCCTAATGGCAGACTTGCACTGCGGTTCAAACGATGGAGCGCCAGGATCGAGATCAAAGACGGCAAACTACCCGTTGAACAACAATTGTCCCGGCTGATCGCCAAACTGGAGATCCTCGGCGAGCAATTTCGTCTGCAAGAGATCGAACGGGCCAAACAAAGGCTGGCCAGCGAAGAAAGGCGCCGTAAACAGGAAGCGTTTGAAGCCAGGAGAAAATCAGAGATCAAAGCCTTTAAGCAAGCGCTTAAAGATACCGAATGCTGGCAGCGTGCATTGCAATTCCGGGCCTACATTGATCATATCGAGCAAAAAGCCATGACCGAAGATCGATTCAGCCAGGAACTCCAGGTGTGGGTAGACTGGGCAAAGAATAAGGCCAACTGGCTGGACCCGCTGACAGAAAGCCAGGACTTCTGGCTTGAAGGTATCGCTCCCGACGCCTTGATCGCCTCGCTCACGCCCATACTGGAACCTTCGTACTCCGGTTACTACCGACCCGCAGACCCGCCCGTAAAGGCCTGGCCAATACTGCCTTGGTATTTAAAAAACAATTGAACAATCAGGGTCTTTAAGTTCAGATCCGGTAACGCAAGGCAATCGCCTTGCCGATCGCGGCAACCAAACCAATAGAGATCGCGTCGTCGCTGTCTTTTGGCTGCCACTGTTTATTCCTGCAAGTGAGCGTATGCGTGATGCCGTCAAGCAATATTTGTAATTCTTCCGTTTCCTTACTTACCGGCGTGGTATTGAGGATCTCAAAAGTATGATCTGTATTGTCAAAGGTGATGCGCAGCACTTGTCCCATAGCGCGATGAAAACAGGGAAAAAGCCCTCTTCCTGCAAATAAAAATGCAAATGGCGGGCTTCTTTACTTAGCTCATTTCTATATAAAATCGAACTTTGAAACTACTGTTCCACCTGGTTCGGATCGGTTACTACGATCTCCGGTTTGCCCTTATAGTCGATCACCTTGCCGTTCACGCAGACCAGTTTGCCGTCCAGTGTATTGCCCAATGATTTCGCCTCTCCTCTCAGAACGATCGTAAAAAGCGAATTCGGATACGCCCCGCCCATATTAACGAGCACCATGCTCCCAAAATCCTTATGCCCGTAAACTTTGGAGCAGACCTTTACGATTTCCCCGGTATGTTTGGCCAGGTCGTTCTCACTTACCGTCATGATCATTTCCATGGGCAGCACTTTCTTTGTAGCCGGTTCGGATGCGATCGTCGTTTTAGCAAAGATCGCATTCAGCAGGCCAGCCAGCCGAATGCCGGCTTTCTCGATACGGTTCTCAACCACCGGCAGATGCGCTCTATAATAAGCCTGATCGATATTCGTCCCGTTTTTACTGATCTCACCATACAGCTGCGTGCTGATCTGGTAACTTTCCCAGGCCCACAGAATTTGCGGGTCGCTTTGCCATTTGGATATCTGCTGCGGCGTGGCTTTATCCAGTTTTTGGGCCAGCTGCCCCGCATTTAGCCCGGCATGTTCCAGCATTCTGGTATCCCAGAGACTGTGCAGGTTGGTACCCTGTCCGTCATAACGCACCTGGATCGTATTGCCGCCCTTATCCTCTGCCCGGCTGACGTGCATGGGCTGGTGAATATCGCCGACGAAGTGCACGATATATTTGAGCGCTGCTGCCCGGTCGTCACGGCTCGCCTTTTCATCAGCTAAAACCGCTTCCTGTTTGACTAAAGCGGTATACACATCTTCCTTAGCAGCCACCTGCTGTTTAAAATCGTCAAAGGAAAGACCTGATTCCACATTGATAAAATGCCAGCCTGCTGTCGAGCGGTCACGGTTGTCATCCGCCCAGCTGGCCACGTCGGCCAGGCTTTCTCCGCCCAGGAGGGCTGCCACACCAGCTTTTGCCTTTTCATTAAGGTGATTTGCCGCGATCAGGCTGATGGTACTGTGCCCCGTTCTTCCCCAGGAAATCAACCCTATAGCTATAACAACAACGAAAATGCTGCATAAAATTCTTTTCATCGTGCGAAGTTAGAACAAAAATAAACCCGCCGGTCAAATAACCCGGGGAGGCGCCAGGTAGGGCGCTAATTGGTTATTGCTGCTGAACGAACGGAATTCAACGATCTGATTTGACCCCGCGTGATAAAATACTTCCACGTAAAAGGCGTCCAGGCGGTATAGCTGTACGGTGAGGCCCCCATCCCGCCGGTCAGCCAGAAAAGTTCCCTTCCAGACCGCCTCGGCCTTTTCATTTGTATTTAACCGATTAAAATCATACAGGGTCAGCATAGCGCTAAGATAAGGAAAGCTTTTCCAATTGTGCCGCGATGGCCTGCAACAAACCAACGCTCAGCGACTTGCTCTGTTCCATTTGTTCGGCGTTCACCAGTGCCCGGTAACTGCCCTCCTCGTCCGGCTCAAAGAAAACGATGACCTCGCCTATTTTTACACCAACCCGCTGAATGTAGCCAATTCGCTGTAAGCTGAACTCCAGCTCCAAGTCTTCATTTTGATAGGTAACCGGTAATAATAAAGGTTCTTCCATGATCTTTGTCGCAAAGATAGCAGTACTGCGGGTTTATAACGACACCGCCTGTTCATCTTCGTGGCCATCAGCCGTTTTCCGGGTATTCCGCAGCATTTCTCGTTGGTGTTTTCTTTCCTTCCGCGCCGCCTGTCGTCGTTCCGTTTTGCCGGGTTTCCCCTTTTTACCGGAACGGCCAGCAGGCCTGGCCGGAGCAGACGGCTCCTCTTCCAGATCCATCAGTTCGGCTTGCAGCAACTCCGCGATGTCGTGCCTGATCTTTTGATAGGTCTCGTTCACCATCTCGTCCGTCACTACTTCGGGAACCGGAATGGGCTTGTAAGCCCCTTCCTCTTTTGCGATCGCTGCATGATCATTTTGTATCGCAGCATGGAACATTTTTAGCCTGATTCGCTGTTCGGGATTGTCCGCCACCATTCCCACGAACTCCCCGGAAGACAGGGCCGCGATCTTCGAGGCCGGGATCGCATAATCCAGCTGGGTTGCTTTGGAGATCGACGTGTCGCTGCTGTTGATCGTCATGCTGTTCTTATCCTGCACGATCTTACCGAAATTCTCGGAAAGGGTCTTGGCCGTGTCCCCGGTCACCTGCCCGCTGATGAGGTTGCCGACTATACCCGTGATGACATCCGCCTGCTCCTTGCCGTAATCCTTGGTCAGCTGGCTGAAGTCCTGTACGGCCAGCGTGGTCGCCACCTTGTTCGAGCGCGCGGTAGCGATCAGGCTATCCATATTGTTAAAGAAAATGGTCGGGAACTCATCAAAGATCAAACTGCTTTTGAGCTGTCCTTTGCGGTTGACCAGCTTGATCATCCTGGAAATGTAGAGGGACAGCACGGCGCCGTAGGTCTGCAGCTTCTGCGGGTTATTGCCCATGCAGACGATCTTGGGTGCCTCGGGATTATTAATATCGAGCGTAAAATCATTGCCCGAGAGCACATAATATAACTGCGGCGAGGCCAGCCGCGCCAGGCCAATTTTGGCGCTGGCCACCTGCCCCTCGAGCTGAGCCTTCGCGTTATTATTATAAGCCGAAATGAAAGGATTGATCAGCGCGGTGATCTCGGGCTCTTTCAACAATACCGCGAACAATTGGTCATAATCCGCCTGGATCAGTTCGATCACATGCGGCAGCGTGCAATATTTACCATCTTTATACCTCCGCAGGTACCAGATGATCGCCGTCAGGAAGTTGATCGGGCTCTCCACGAAGAAGTCGCCCTGCTTTTTGATCCAGTCCCGGTTCAGGCCCAGCATGATCGTCCGGGAGGCTTCGGTCGCGTCGGTGATATCGATCATGCTTTCCGGGTACAACGGGTTACAGCGGTGATAGATCCGATCAAAATCGATCACCCAGAAAGTCGGCCTGACCGGGTAGTTTTTATAGTACTTCAGGAGCGTATTATAAACAATGAGGCTCAGGTCATCGAACTTGAAATCATACAGGAACATCGAAAAGCCCTTCTTGATGTGTTGTTCGATGATGTGCCGTATGACGAAATAAGATTTGCCCGCGCCCGGCGTTCCGGCTACCAGCAGGCCACGAAAGGGGTTAATGATATTGATCCAGCTGTCGCGAATCTTACCCTTGATTTGGTATTTGGCGGGCAGGTTAACCGAATATTCGTTTTCCAGCAGGCGTTCCTCCTGCGGGAAGGTCTCGTTATCCGTATTGAAAATGTCTTTATGCAGTTTCTCTTTGAGCAGCCGCGACAAATAAGTGCCGCCGGTGACCATTAATAAATAGCCGATGGCCGTCAGCACCATGTAAGCCGCCGCGATGGCGGTTAATGCGACCGGCAGGTAAAATACCAAGATGCTGATCCAGTAGACCAGTAAGCCCGCGGACAGGTAGGCCGCTATGATTCGCTCGTTGATCTTTTCGTCCTTTTTACCCTTGACGCCCAGCAGCGAGATCGCCAGTGCCAGTAAGGCGGCTGCCTTGGGTCGCCACCAATTCACAAACAGTCCTGTCCGCGCGATACCAGCTATAATTCGGCCGGTAATCGCCGTCGTCCAGTGCCAGGCCGAGAAGGCCTGGTAGCAGCTGATATAAAAATGAATGGCCAGGATAAAAATACTGACCAGGCGTGTCAGGTCCATGATCCTGCGCAGGCCGCCGATATCTTCTCCTGTTTGCATGGTGCTACTATTTCTTTATTGTTCCAGCGATGGGCTTTGCTCCGGCTGCTGCCCTTTTTTCTTTCGTTTCTTTTTCTTCGGAAGTGACGGCAGGGCCTCTGGCCTGTTTTTGGCCAGTGCCAATTGTAAATAATGGGTTGGTGTTGGGGCTTGCAAATGGGTACGAGCCGGCTCTTGGGTTTGATGCTGTTCCGCGGGTCGCTTGATTTCCTGCTTTAAGGCTTTATCATAAGGACTCAGCCGCTCCAATAGCCCCTTCGCACTGTAAGCCTTGCCCAGGTCGCTGCCGTTAAAGACCGCTTTGCCGCGGTGATCGATATAGGTCACGCCATAGGTCATCCCCTCTTCATTGGTCCGGAACAGCGTTGCGATATGCTGCTGCTGCAATTCTCGGATCAGCGTGCCTTTGCTGATATGGGTGTATTTTCCGATTGTTCGATCGATTGCGGCTTTCAGTGGCTCCTTCAAGGCTTTTCGTTTTTCCTGGTTTTTTGCGAACATTTTTTCGATGCGCACCAGCGTAGGCTTGTTATAAATGGCGCTGGCTTTGATCGGTACGCCGACTGCCTCCCCTCTGGCATTGACCAGGCTGTAAAGCAGGCCGCGTTTCTGGTGCATCAGCGTCCCCTCCGCACCGCGGTCCGTCCGGACGTTAAATTGCTGCAGTACGGCATTGAATTCCGCCAGGGAAGTAAAGGCGTAGGTATTCATCACCGCATTGACCACGTTCGTGATCGCGCGTTTGGTCAGCGATTTGCCATAGAGGGCTTTTTCAAGGTTCGCTGGTTTAATGGCCAGCTCGTTGCTTTGATTTCTCCCTTTGGCCACCACCAGCTCGAACTCCTTTTCGATCTGCTGCCTGGCCGGCTCGGACAATTTCCAGCCAATACCGTGGGTATCGATCCGGCTGCCGTCCGGCCGGATATTCACCGTAGCAATATGGACATGTGTGTGCGCGGCGTCGTTGTGCAGGTAAACCAGGAAGGGCTGGTCGCCGAAGCCGATGCGCTCCATGTACGCCAGGCTGATCTGCTGCAATTGTTCATTGGTCAACCGGTCCTGCGGGTCAAAGTTGAGCGTGATGTGTATGGCGTTGGTTTGTACCCGGCTGTTCAGGACGGTCAGGTGTTCGAACCGCTTTAGTTTTTGCGCCAGGCTGTACTGTGAGGCGTCGCCGGCAAAACCGCTGGCCAGTAACAATTTCGCCTCGCCCGCTGCGACCTTATTTTCGTTGTAATGCAGCATGCCCCTTATCCCTTTTCCGTTGACGAACCTTGCAACCATTTTTCGGCCAGGCGGTTAATGATCTTTAATAGCTCTTCCACTTTGGGGTTGACCTGCTGATATAGGTCGGCGGTCTTCATGGCATAATAGGATCTTTGCGCGTCCGAACGGCTGGAGTTAAAGTGCCGGGTCTGCTGGTTGATATTGATGCCGATCGCTTTGAGTTCTTTGCGGATGAGCGACAGTTCTTCCATCGGCCCGTTCATGGAGATATCGCGGTGAAAAAGCAGTATCTTTTCATTGGACAGTATCTTACGGGCGACCTCGCCTATGGTCCGGCAATTGCTTTCGGCGGCCAGCTTCTCCAGGCGTTCGAATTCGGTTTTGGTGACCCGGAAGACGATGGGGTGTGCTAGAACTTCCTCTGGGTTGTCATATTTTTTTCGCGGCATGATGGCCAAAGGTGGCGGGCTATGAGCGGGTTGATTGACAATCCCTTTGGGGAGCCGGGTATTTTATTAATTGGTGTTTACGGGTGTTCTGACAGGCGCGAGTTCCGAGCGCCTGTTCCCGGCTCAAGCCGGGCAAGATGTGGTTTTCGTATACGAAAATCCATCTTGCTGCATGCCGGGGCATGCACAAAGGACAACTTGAATAACTCTGAAAATCACCAGGCATACCTGCAGTTCTACAAAGCACATTCACATTATTTATTTGCATGTTCAAACCTATGTTAAGATGTTAGTAAATACCATTTTTATTATTAAAATTCGATGTAGTTTTTTATACTATATTCGAGCCCTATGCAGAAAATTAACGAAAACGCCATTGAACGGAAGATACAACGAATTCAGGCGGGTGGTTCTCCCCGCGTACTTGACTTGTTTGCGGGATGTGGCGGTCTTTCTCTTGGTCTGCATGCCTGCGGCGCAGAAATAGCGGCAGCAATCGAATTTGATCCTGATGCAGCGCGATCACATGGTATCAATTTCCACGGTGGCGCTGAGGAACATTGTATAGCCCGTGATATTACCAAAACCAAGCCTTCTGATTTGACCGAAGAACTGAATTTAGGTCCAGTATCGCTGGCTTTTGATATCATAATCGGAGGCCCGCCTTGCCAGGCTTTTGCAAGGGTTGGTCGATCAAAACTAAGAGAGGTTGCTGAACATCCGGAAGCATTCAGGCACGATCCCAGAGCAAAGCTGTATATTGAATATTTAGACTATGTCACAGAATGCGCTCCACTTGCTGTGATCATGGAAAACGTACCTGACATTCTAAACCACGGAGGTCATAACATAGCTGAAGAAATAAGTGAAGTCCTCGAAGAAAAGGGTTATACCGTCGGATATACCATATTGAACGCAGCATTTTATGGTGTTCCGCAAACCAGGGAAAGAATGTTCCTAATCGCTTATATTGGGAATCTTTGCGATACCATAGCTTTTCCTGCTCCGACGCGTTGGGTTGATTTACCGTCCGGTTATGAAGGCAGCAGAGCTGTAGCGCTGAAAATGATAACAAATGCACTGTCCTTATTTAATAATGAGAAGTCCCTACATTATCATGAGGCCCCTCAACCAACCAAAGACATGACTTCAGCCGTAACAACGCAGGAAGCTACCGGGGACCTCCCCAGAATAGATGCGCGGGCATTATTGGCCGCGGGAACCCTAAAGCGAGGTGCACGCCGACTTGATGTAAAAATACCCTATACCACTCCTGAAGTAACCAATAATTATGTCCGGATGATGCGTAACTGGCGCGGTTTTGAGGGGACTCCTTTTGTTAAAGATCATGTCATCCGTTATCTGCCCAGGGATTATGCGCTTTTTGCCCGGATGCTTCCCGGAGATCAATACCCCGAAGCGTATAAGCATGCAGAAAAGATGTTTAATGAAAAGCTTGAAGAGCTCCGGATGGAAGGAGAAACGATCGAACCCGGCACGGCAGAGTGGAATAAGCTTAAGTCTTCTATTGTACCGCCCTACGCAGATAACAAGTTTCCCAATAAGTGGCGTAAGATGGAAGCAAACACACCTGCAAGAACACTGCTGGCGCACCTTGGAAAAGATGGTTACAGCCATATACATTATGACAGCGACCAGGCACGCACCATATCGGTGAGAGAAGCGGCAAGACTTCAGTCATTTCCGGACGGGTTCATTTTTTCAGGCACAATGAATCCGGCTTTCCGTCAGATTGGCAATGCGGTTCCACCACTACTAGCCAAAGCGGTTGGAACGGAGGTATTAAGATCGCTGAAGGCAGCATGTGCGCATTTTGTAAGTCCGGACATGAAAACAGCAGCATTAGCTTAGACAATGATGGAGCCAGACAATGAACTGATTATAGTAAGATCCCTGACCGATTCAGATCTCGGACTTTTCGCTGCACACCGGCCTGTGCTGCTTAGCAAACAGCGCGCTTTGAATATCAACGCCAAATTTGCTCGTCGTTTGTTGTCACCGGAACTTTATGCATCACATGGGACAAAAATGCCTTGCTGTATTCTGTTCGGGGACATTGAACTGTATTCAGAACGCCATTTGGGGAAAGTGGGGAAAAACTGGCGCCTTGGCGGCGATAAGATAGACGGCAATGACTTTGCTAACCTCGACAGCAAAGACTTCGCGCTGATCCGGTCCGTCGCGAATAACGATGGTAGCGGTCTGATTACGATTCTTTTCCTTTCCAAGATCCGCGAACGTCAGAAACATGCCGATGTAGGCCGGCTGGTGGAACCGGTTATGAAAAAAAGCATGGAACTTTTTATGGCGGGCAGCGCGGGTTTTCAGGAACTGGCAGCGTTTTTTCCGCAGCCCAAAGTCAAAACCGGTAATCTTTCCAGACCTGGTGCGTTAAAAAAAAAGCCGATAGCTGCCAATCAGGGTTAGACCTATTAATGATTTGATATGCTTCAATAATGCTTTGTTAATCACGGGATCAGGACGCTATCTGCAAAGGTGGTAAACATTCATATATCAAATATCAAATCTAAAACTGTGACCGACTTCAGGCAAATCCTTACCCAGACAGAAAAAATACTGGTCGATGCTATTTATAAAGGCGGCAGGAACGGCAATTCATCGGACGATCCACTGAGCATACTTACTGGTGTCAGTAATCAGGGTGGATTCAGGATTATCGGATCTAAAGACGTTCCTAAATTGATCATTTTGACATCTTCTTTAAAAGATGCCGATTGGCCGGATAACATAGATCGGGAAAATGGCATTTACACTTATTACGGGGACAATAAAAAACCGGGACATGAGCTGCATGACACGCCAAGATGGGGTAATCTGTTGCTGAGATATATTTTCGAGAAATCACACGGTTCTCCTGAGGACAGAAAACTGGTCCCCCCGGTGCTTATATTCAATAATGCCGGGGAGTACAGAGATGTTAAGTTTATTGGGCTCGCAGTCCCCGGAGCACAGAATCTTAATTCAAATAGTGATCTTGTAGCCGTATGGAGGTTAAGTAACGGTAGCCGGTTCCAGAATTATCAGGCCAAATTCACTGTTCTGAATGTAAATCAGATTTCAATGCGCTGGCTGGAAGCAGTAAAAAAGGGTGATCCGCTTTCATCGGATTGTCCGGCTGCATGGCGGTTATGGATTGAGACCGGCAAATATACTCCGCTACAGGCCCCCAGGACCTTAACCCACAGAACGAGAGAAGAACAACTTCCGCAAAGCCAGCAGGACATAAAGCTTATAAACTTAATTCAGAGCCATTTTTCTGACGATCCGGTAACCTTCGAGGCATGCGCAGCACATATTGCCGAAATGATGCTAAAAAATATTGTTTCTATTGACCTGACCAGGCCTTCCAGAGATGGAGGACGCGATGCTATTGGAAAATATCGCATCGGCGAGGGTGACTCGGCCGTACTGGCCGACTTTGCACTGGAAGCTAAATGCTACCAAATGTCAAACGCTGTGGCGGTAAAAGAAATATCCAGGTTAATTTCCCGGTTGCGACATAGACAGTTTGGAATCCTCGTAACTACATCATACGTAGGTAGTCAAGCCTACAAAGAGATAAAGGAAGACGAACACCCCATAATAATCATATCGGCCGTCGATATTTTGAAGATTCTAAAATCGAGCGGCCTGGCACGCCAAGCCGAGCTTTCGGATTGGCTGAGATCATTTAAGTCGGGAGGTTACTAGTCTTGCGAAAATGGTTTATATTGCAACAGAATTATTAAACCTTATTTGTAAATGAATGAGTTCCAGGCTGAAGAAGCGCGCCCTGATCCGAGATCCACAATTAATTCCTACAGGAGCTTCGGCTACAGTATGTCCACTGCTGTTGCAGATATCATAGACAACAGTATTTCAGCCGGCGGCTCGATTATCAGTTTGACTTATCATTGGGCGGGTCGCGAATCCTATATCACCATTACCGACAATGGCCGCGGAATGACAAAAGAAGAACTTGTTGCCGCCATGAAACCCGGCAGCCGCAATCCGGACGAGATCAGAGATGCAAAGGATCTGGGACGTTTTGGCATGGGACTTAAAACCGCATCTTTTTCTCAATGTAAGCGACTGACCGTTGTCAGCAGAAAAGAGGGTGAACAACACCACCGCTGCTGGGATATTGAGTATGTTCTGAGTAAAGGCGACTGGCTGTTGCTGGACTATTTATCTGACTCCTCGCTGGCCACAGAACTTGATGACTTTGATTCAGGGACAACGATCATCTGGGAAAAAACGGACCGGATAACCGGCGATTCAGACAGCAGTAACGAAGCTGTAAAAGAAGCTTTTTACCGCGAGTTTAAATACGTACGCGAACATGTCGCGATGGTCTTTCATCGTTTTCTGGAAAAAAAAGAGATACAGATTTTATTCAACGGAACTCCGGTCGAGCCCTGGAACCCTTTCCTGCTCAATCTTGACCCCAAACCGGAAACCGGCCCCGTTGAAGTTTTGCCGGGAAATGTGGAAGTGACCTATTATATCCTTCCGCACATGTCCCGGATCGGTCAGGAACAGTATCAACGCTCCGGCGGTCCACTCGGCTGGTATCAGCAGCAGGGTTTTTATGTTTATCGCGGGGACCGTTTACTGGTGGCCGGTGACTGGCTGGACGTCGATAAAAAACGTGAATACTCCAAACTTGCCCGCATCGCAGTAAATTTTCCGAATGCGGGAGATTTTGACTGGAATCTGGATATCAAAAAGTCTACAGCGACACCACCGGTTACGCTCAGACGCGACCTGGCACGAATTGCCCGCCTTGCCTGTATGAAATCAGCAAAAGTTTATAACTGGCGGGGACAGAAACAATTGATGGTTACTGATAACAAGCAACCACTATCCGTACTCTGGACAGAAGAGCTCAACAGGGATGGCATCCGCAAATACAAGATCAACCGTCAGCATCCGCTGATCAGTAAAGCGTTGGAAACGGGCGGTGAGGGCCGGAAAATCTTCTCCCAATCATTAAAGCTGATCGAAGAAAATATCCCGTTAGAGCTGATCTTTTACAATCATAATGAGGACCCTTCCCAACATGAAGCGGAGCAGCCCGGTGAAATTCCTTCTGATGCCCTGATTCAACTGGCAGCAGAGTTATATCACATTAACATTGGGCTGGGCGTTCCTGCTGACCTTGCCGCTTCGCAGATTATGAACGCCGTCCCCTTTAATCAATTCCCCTTAATCCAAGACTATTTGAAATGAACACCGTCATCGAAACCGCAAGAACGTTTGCCCATATTTTTGTCAATAATGAAAAGTCAAAGGGGCTCACAGAAATATCGGACGCCAAATTGCGCGAAATTATTGCTAGGGTAGCCGCAATAGACCTGGACGGGGTACTGGATGAGGCTGAACTGTTTGACATCCTGAGAGCGGATTTCAGTAACGGAAACGGACAAATTACCGGTATCTCTGACGAAGTTAAGCCCTGGTTAAATGACGCCAGATCTTCTATAGATTTCAAGCTATGGAGCAGATACCGTCTTCATCTGATGCAAGAGAATGCCGCTTTTCCGATTAATGATCTGCACGACTTTACCGACGCCATTCTGGATAAATGTGTGGACCCTAAACAACCCGGTTCCTGGGACAGGCGGGGTATGGTAGTCGGTCACGTTCAGTCAGGTAAGACATCCAACTATATAGGGCTGATCAACAAGGCAGCTGACGCGGGCTACAAACTCATCATCGTGATTGCCGGCACAATGAATTCACTGCGCAGGCAAACTCAGCAGCGCGTTGATGAAGGCTTTACCGGTGTCAACAGTGCCAAGGGGTCCTTGCTTGGGGTGGGTTACATTAATACCGATGTTCAGATCTATTCACTGACGTCCTCAGCAATTATTCCTGATGGTGATTTCGATCAGCGTGTTGCCACACGAAAGGGTTTTCCAATTGGCAAAAACCCGGTGGTGCTGGTCATCAAGAAAAATACTTCCATACTTGAAAACCTGATAGACTGGCTGAGTTCAAACGTCAAAACATCCTTTTTTGAGGGCGAATACAAATTGCAGGATGTTCCGACGCTCATTATCGATGACGAGGCGGATTCCGCGTCGGTGAATACGGTCAGCCGGAAAAGGATCACGAAGGCAGAGGCTCTCGAAGAAGCAAAAACCATCAACAGACTCATCAGAACCCTGCTGAATCTTTTTGAAAAAAATACCTTTATTGGCTACACGGCCACGCCATATGCCAATCTGTTTATTCCCCAAGCCTGGAGCGAAGCTCTGGAAAGCAAGGTCAGGGGTCGGACTTATAAAGTTGGCCGGGATCTTTTTCCAAAGGATTTTATTCTGAACATACGTGCGCCGAAAAACTACCTCGGTGCTTCCGCAATATTTGGTTATGAAAACCCCTTAACAGGGATCAGCAGAGAACCGTTGAACATTATAAGAAGTGTGGATGTACTCTCGACCCCCTTCGGACTTTTAGATGGGTTTGATAAGGATGGCAATCCTGTTATTAAAACGCCTAAGAAAGGTGAACCGTTACCTGATGTACTGCCCGACAATATGAAGGAAGCCATCCTCGCTTTCATTTTAACGTGCGCAATACGCAGGGTGCGTGGCCAGGTTACCAAACATAACTCTATGCTGATTCACGTTATGTTATTCGTTAACTGGATTGACCGGACGGCGTGGCTGGTAAACGAGCAGCTTAGTATTTACAAAAATGAAATAACAGGCAAAGATGCGCAGCTGCTGGCAACGCTGAAAAAGCTTTTTGACGACGACTTCAGACCAACTACCACTGATGTGCTGGAAAATCTTGCTTACACAGACCTGCGAATCAAAGAACATGAGTGGACGGAGGTTTTGGCAGAACTGGACAATGCAGCCAGTAAGATAGAAGTCAGAGCTGTACACGGCACAAAATCGATTTCGGGGCTTGACTATCATAACATCAGAGAAATAGATTATGACGAATACAAGGAAACAGGATTGTCAGTAATTGCGGTTGGTGGCAGTCGCCTCGCCCGCGGAATCACGCTCGAGGGTCTGTCGGTCAGTTACTATCTCCGGGCCTCTAAAATGTATGACACCCTGATGCAAATGGGTCGTTGGTTTGGATATCGTCCTGGGTATGCGGACCTGGTTCGCATTTATACTACTGATATGCTGGTTTCGTGGTTTAACCATATTGCGATGGCTACCGAAGATATGCGTAATGATTTTGATGAACTAGCATCTCTGCCGGGTACCCGTCCATCGGACTACCAGCTGAAAGTTCAGAACCACCCCGGCCTGCTGGCCATTACTTCAGCGACCAAACTATTCTGGGCAGAAACACTGACCGTTTCATTCTCCGGGCAAAACCCACAGACTTATCAGTTACTCAAGGAAGAATCAGCTGTGAGCAAGAATTATAAGGCTTACAGCAGGCTGCTGACCAGTGCTTCAACGGGCGGCCCGGAAGAACAACGGAGACTTAAAAATGGGAAAGTCAGTCATTTAATCTATCGTAACGCAGATGTGGAAATGATTTGCGGTTTTCTGGATGATTATCAGATCAGTCAGCCCTCAATCAAAAATGCTACGTTATCGAGTTATATAAGGGCACAGGCCCGGCAAAGAAATATCAAAAGCTGGAACCTGGTCTTTCGTTCAAATACAGATGACCGCGTGTTTATTAACCATACCGGCCAACCGACAAAAGAGCGCAAAAACAACGAAGATACAATTTGTTCTGTATTCAGGGAGAGCGGTAAAGAGATCGGGACGATTGTCCGTAATCAACTGCTAGAGCGCGCTTCACCTTATTACTATATCTCAAAAAATCAGATTGATGATATCGGTGACAGAAGTGTCGATCTTGACGGAGATTTCGACACCAATGAAAACATTAAGAACGCGCGGGCTGCTGCCGGAACCGGATTGCTGTTGGTTTATTTGCTTGACCCGCGCGGTACGTCAGGTCCTCAAAGCAATTTGCCATATGTCGGTTTCAGCATCCATTTTCCGCGAATTGCCAACGAGCAACCAGTGTCTTATACCGCGACACCCGCGCCCGATACAGAGGACACCCAGGATGATGACGACCTTCGGGAGGGTGACGAATGAAAAGTCTGAAGACCATCTGGGCACGTCAGAGTTTGGAAACGGCAGCATATATCAAGACACCCCTCGATAAGCTGCCTCTACTTCGTTGCTTTGCTGTGACGGTTACTGCTACCGGAAACCGGATGTTTGTCATGCTCCTGGATGAAGATAACCGCCTGCCGTTCCAGGAAAAGCTCACCTTCCGAGGAGTAGAGGTTCGTGTACTTAATTTTGAGGACAGCCGCGAACTAAATATTCTGCTGACAGATAATCAGCTGGAAGATATATTCACTGCTTTTCTTGATAATCTGATCGAAGAACTCAGCGACTGCAAGAATAATGCCCAGGCGCTTCCGATAATCGGGAATGTTATTGTTAAATGGAAAAAACTGTTTGACCGTGCTGCGTTTGCCGGCCTTACACCAGAACAGCAGAAAGGTCTGTTCGGGGAATTGTTACTGATGGATGAACTCTTTCAGCTCGGTTATCCCGCAGCAGATATTATTGATGCCTGGACGGGGCCGGTTTTTAGCGACCAGGATTACGATTTCGGCCAGGTCCGTGTTGAGGTGAAGATGACGACCGCTAAAAATCCGGTTCTGACCATCACCAGCGAACGGCAGCTACGGGACATTCCGGAGACAACCCTTTATCTTATCCTTTATACTGCCGATACTTCCCGCGGCGCAGGACTTTCACTTCCTGACCTTGTCGCCCGGGTCGGGAATTTTTTGAGTGCCGGAGGACTTGCAGGACTTTATTCCGATAAGCTTACCTTAGCGGGATATAATGTGGGAGACGAAGAATTTTATATGCAAAAGTATATTGTAATCCGGCAACGTCTCTTTATGATAACTGAAGGTTTTCCGAGAATACTAGCGGGCGACCTGCCCCCGGGAGTCAGAGACGTAGCCTATAAGATAGAACTTTCTGCTTGTGAACCATACAAACTTGATGACACGACCGCAGGCGTATTGATTTATGGATATTAATTACAAACAATTTCTGGACGGATTCCAGGCGGATGTGGCAGCGCTGGTATACACTGCGGGTGACGGTGCAATGTTTGAAGACAAGTTTACAGAATATGTGCTGGAACGGCTGGAGAGTGCCGGGGAGACTGAAGGCGCAGTAGTTTGCTCATACTATTATCCTGCAGAGCCGGGTAAAGACTGGAAGATCAACGCCTATGGATTCCGGGACGCCTACACAGATGAAAACAAAAAGACGTACTATGAAACACTCGACCTTTTTATTACACAGTATCGGAGTGAATATGATTTTACCGTCACAAAAGACGTTTTTACCCGTGACCTCAACCTGATTAAACGTTTTATCAATGCTGCTATTAAGGGACACATCACTTACCTGGATCCTTCCCATGAACTCAATAGCTTGATCAGAACGCTTTTCAAAGAGGGTAAAATTTTTGACAGAATCAATGTATTTTATCTTTCCAACGGGGTGGCTAATCAGCAAAAGGAAAAACTGGAGATAAAAGGGCTGGAGCATCTGACGTTTTATCTTCATGTATGGGATATCAGCCGGCTTTACCGGCTAAATGAAAATTCGGGAAATCGTGAGCCGGTGCAGATCAGTCTGGGTGAGTTTATGAGCGGCGACAGTGACGGTATTGAATGTTTGAAGGTACCGCACCTGAACGAATTATACGAGTGCTATCTGGCTATTCTGCCCGGCAGTTTGCTGGCGGCACTGTATGGGGAGTACTCCAGCCGTCTGCTGGAAAGTAACGTGCGTGCCTTTTTAGGCCAGAACGGTAAGTTTAACAAGGGAATTAAAGAGACTATAAGAGATAAACCGGAAATGTTTTTACCGTATAATAATGGTATTTCAGCCACAGCAGCAACAGTTGAAACCGTGTTGAAGGAAGGCAGAATGCTTATCACACGTTTAAATGATTTTCAGATTGTGAATGGTGGTCAGACTACTGCATCACTTTTTCACACCAAAAAGAATCTGAAGGATGCCGAGCTGGATAAAGTATTCGTACAAATGAAACTTACCGTAATCCGGGACGAGCGGGAAAAGAATGAGGAAGTGCCTAATATCGCCAGATTTGCAAACAGCCAGAATAAGATATCAGAACTGGATCTATCTTCCAACAATGCGTTTTTTGTACAGATACAGGAATTGTCCCGTCGCAAGTATGTGATAAACCCTTTTAACAGACAGCAACAAGTACTATGGTATTTTGAACGGACCAACGGACAGTACCGCGAAGCGACCAGTCGCCTGAGTCCGGCTGCCGAAAAGGCATTCCGGGAGAAAAATCCGCCAGCTAACCGATTTGTCAAATCGGATGTTGCCAAGTTTATCCATCTCTGGGAGCAGGAACCCTGGTATGTGTCGCAGGGATCTCAGCGCAACTTTATTCAATTTATCAGAAAAATTACCGTTCAGATAAACAAGAATATCCTGCCTGGTGAAAATTATTATAAGAAACTGATTGCCTGTGCCATCGTCTATCGTACGGTTGATGAACAGTTTGGTCGTAAAGGTTCGAATGCTATCGGTGATACCAACCTTAAGTCATTTGCCGTGGCCTATGCAATCTCTTACTTTCACTGGCTGACCAGCAACCGGCTTGATCTTTGGAAAATTTATGAAGAGCAGGTAATTTCCGATGAATTGACACGCCTGTTTCGCGAACTGCTGGAATCTGTTTACAATCATCTTGTCAATGCAGCGGGACAAAGTCTGATTTCCGAAGTGGTTAAAAGAGAATCTACCTGGACGTATCTGAAGGCAGCAGGTGGCTTTGATATCAGTCGATTCGTGATAGGCAACATGCTTATCACTACTGAACAGGTAGCGGAGCGGGAAAAAGAAGCTGAAAATCCGGAAACAGAAAATGAATTGTTGCGCGTGACGGAAATTACCGGTTTGGGGGTGCGCTTCTGGGATGGTTTGAAGTTGCAGGCCGCCGATACACCGCTGCTGAAAGAACTGGAGTTTGGGATATGGGATGTGCTTGGCAAAATCAGACAGCGAAAGAACCTGACTCGTGGAGATATCCGCACAGGAACGCGAATATTGGAGATGATTGAAAGCGGTATTATTATACCGGACGAAACCAGGCTGTTTTCTTCGGCTGAGGAAATTCTGCAAACAGATCTTAAAGAGATTTATGACCGTATGCTACGAATAAAAAAGGAAGAATGGTCGCGTATCATTGATCTGGCCGAGCAAAGAAAAATATTTGCCTATCCGGAGCTGAGCAATATTAAATCAGTCCAGCGCGCAATCCAGAACAAAACGAGATTGAAAGAAGATCAACTGGTGGGTGCTCATGAATCGCTGCTGAAATTGCAAAATAAGTTCAAAATCAGCTATTAAGTAAGTTGCGGTTTACTAACGTTTAGTTGTTCGGAAATTTGAGACATAGTTCTATCGAATACGGACTTTTTCAGTTCACACTCCCATATTTCCAATGCCCGCCACCCTGCCTGTTCGAGAGCACTTCTGTTTCGAAGATCATTGGTTTTATTTGTGGTTATTTTGTGTTGCCACCATTCAGTTCTGGTTTTGGGAATTACAAAATACTTGCATCCGTCATGTCCATGCCAGAAACAGCCATGTATTAAAATAACAGTCTTATATTTTGGCAGGACAATATCGGGTTTCCCGGGGTAACGTTTATCGTTTATCCTGAAACGGAATCCTTTTGAGAAAAGGAATTTCCGGACGAGCATTTCGGGCTTCGTGTCCTTACTCCGAATCCTCGACATGTTGAAGCTTCTTTTTTCGGGGGAATGCACGTCTGCCATCAATAAAATATGAAATCAGAGAACTTATTATTTCAAGGTTCAACATGGGAAGGAAGAGGGATATATTTATCCAGGCCCGTTTCAATCAGAAAAATCTCCTGCATTAAATTGTAAATATCTTCGCCGGAGGCTTCACACACCTCAAAACACTGGCACATCAGTTCATTTCTGATTTCAGATTCCTTCGGCGTATATGTTTGTTCACCGGTTACTATATTAACGTAATTATTAAAGTCATCATCCGGGTGAACATTTGTTCCCTCCCCTATCAGCTGCCTGGTAAATAATCTTACATCGGCTATATTTTTAATTGCAGTTATCATTGCTGAGTGCCTTTGTGCTCCTTAAATATACCATTTTTATGCAAAAAAGCGACATTTTTTTAAAAAGAATACGCCTTATTATTTGCAATTGTCACCTATAGTCGGCAACTTTTTTTAGTATAGTTGTTTAAATTTGAGTATGAATCAGTCAATAATTATACCGACAAAAGAAGGACAAATTTGTAAAATTTTACATCCAATGGCTGATGAAGACCCTGAAGATGTTTATATCATTTCGGAGGACCCATCGCTTTTTGATGATGACGCAACCATCTATATTACCAATATAAAAGATTTGCAAAGAAACATTCATGCTCCCTTGTTTACTCCCCAGGTGCCGGTCACAAAAACAGACTTAAAGGTCATAGCTGAAAACATGGAAGAATATATTGCTTCCTGGAACACCTGACCCGATAAAACTGAAAGACAATTTTGTAATAACCTTACAACCTTGTGCCACGGGCTTTGTTGCTTCGCTTTCTTTTGTGCACGCCAACATTGACAGACAGTCCGATTTTAAAGTAAAACGGATCCGGACAACCATACCGGTCAATGGAGCTGCTGCCGCTTAGCAAATGGCAGATCAGTCGTAATCATAAAACTCTGCCGGCGTTTAATTATAACAATTATGTTATTATGAAAACGTCAGGATTATCAAACAGTCAGCTGAAAAAGCTTTGTCATTTGTATATGTCGGGCAATATCAATATAACGCAGGCGGCAAAAGCCGTCGGCGCAGCCCGAAACACCATTAAACGGCATATCAGAATATTGGATCGGGCCCGCGATCATGCACCTCAATGCGCGCTTGATCTCAAAGGATACCTGGACCTTTTTCAGGCAAAGCCCTGCACCGTCATCGAACAGTTCCGGCAATTGTTACCCGGATTGATCAAGGCAAAAGAAAGCAACTGCACGGTGAAGCAATTATGGTTATCCTACCGCGAACTGAATCCTTCCGGATATTGTTACAGCCAGTTTGCGCACTATTATGCCCGGTGTTATAAATCTGAACCTGATATCCCCTGTTATCACATGAATCATTATTTATTACCAGCCGAAGACAGTTTAGTGCTTCAGTCGTGGCGGCGCAGTGCGGACCGCCGGAAATGGGAGAAAGCGGTGGTTTTATTAGATACGGCTGAAGGACACCCGATCAGGCAAATTGCCGGCAAGATCGAAAGGTCGACTGAATCCGTTCGGCATTGGCTGCATATCTACAGGAGAGAAGGCCTGATCGGATTACAGCAGAAAAAGCGCGAAACTGTGAAAGAAGTAACCCGGCAGATCGTACTAAAAAAAGAGAACCTGATCCGATTGTTACACGAAGCTCCGCAATTACATGGTTTCAACCGAACTTCGTGGCGGCTAAAAGATCTTTCTGCGGCCTACCAAAAAAATTATGGTATTCCGCTCTCTGTACCCACCATCTCTGTCTACATCCGCCAGGAAGGTTATGTTTTCCGCAAAGCCCGGAAAGTGCTGACCAGCCCGGATCCTGATTTTAGAAAAAAACTCATCCACATTCAAACGATATTGCAGCATTTAAATGCCAACGAAAAGTTTTTTTCTATTGATGAGTACGGGCCGTTTTCGATCAAAATGAAAGGCGGCCGATCTTTGGTTAAGCGCGGTGAGTCCAAAACTTTTCCGCAGCAACAGGCAAGCAAAGGCTTTCTGATCTGCACCGCTGCGCTGGAATTATCCACCAATCAGATGACACATTTTTATTCTAAGAAAAAAGACACCACCGAAATGATCAAACTGATCGATCTGTTATGCGAGAGATATCATGACCAGGATAAACTGTATCTTTCCTGGGACGCAGCGATCTGGCACGCTTCCAAAAAGCTGAACGCCTATCTCGATGATATCAATGCGGATAGCTATCGCACAGAGCACCATACACCTCTCGTCGAACTTGCGCCCCTGCCTGCTTCGGCTCAGTTCCTGAACGTTATCGAATCGGTATTCAGCGGTTTGGCAAAATCCGTGATCCATCATAGTGACTATGCAAGTGTCGGCCATTGTCAGGCAGCGATAGACCGGTATTTCAAGGAACGGAATCAGCACTTTGCGTTACATCCTAAAAAAGCCGGTAAAAAGATATGGGGCGAGGAAAAGACTATTGCTGAATTCCGCGACAGCCATAATTGCAAAGACCCGGCATGGCGTTGAACTGGTCAATTAATTTCAGAATCAGGGTGTTCAGTTGACACTGCGATACGCCCGCCAAACCCGTTCCGGCGCAAATTGACCACCCTTCTAATTCGCTTAAAAACCCACTTTAAACTGTTAATAACGCCTGTTTCCGGGAATTTGACCAAGTAAAAGGCTGTTTTTAGTGGGTGTATATTATGGAGATGTTGACCACTCTATTCCGGGTCAAGTTGACCATCGGCTTAGCTGACTTTAAGGGTGCAGCAAATACTATAAAAGTTGTTACAAAAATAGTTATTTAAAGGTTATTTTATTGGTAGCTGTTTTCCAGCTCAACACCACGTTTTTTTCTCATGGATTCACCTCTTAGCTCGATCCGGTGTGCATCATGAACGATCCGATCCAGAATCGCATCAGCAACCGTTTTTTCGCCGATCACTTCGAACCATTTACTGACCGGCAATTGTGAGGTGATGATCAGTGAGGTTTTACCATGCCGGTCCTCAATGAGTTCCAGCAGAGCAGCCCTGCTTTGCGAGTCAAATGGCTGTATACCAAAGTCATCCAGTATAAGTAACTGTGTTCTCTCGAGCCTGGCGAGCTCTTTGATATAGGAACCGTCCGCCTTAGCCATCTTCAGTTTGGCAAACAGCTTGGGAGTACTGCCGTAGAATACCCGGTAACCCTGCATACAGGCCTGGTACCCCAGTGCAGAAGCTACATAGCTTTTACCGATACCGGTACTGCCGGTAATCAGAATGTTCTCAAAGCGGTCAATAAATGTACAGTCCGCCAAGCGCATGATCTGGTTACGGTCGATACTCCGGTCCGCGTGGTAGTGAACTTCTTCTACAGAGGCTTTGTAGCGGAATTTGGCATAGTGAATGGCGCGTTCGACCCGCCTGTTCTGACGGTCATCCCATTCGGCTTCCACCAGGTGAGCCAGCAGTTCATCTGCTGTGTAATCATTCAATTTACCGGTTTCCATGCTGCTTTTAAAGGCGTGGAACATGCCGAAGAATTTCATCTTCCGCATTTTGTCTAAAGTGCTTGTATTCATGTTTAGTATTGGTTTATATTATTCATAATCGCCCCTGATATTATCATGCCTGGGCATAGGCAGTTCATCTGCAAACAGGCTTTCCTCATAGTTATCCATTTTGTTTTCGAGGATCTGCTGTATCGTTCGGTAGTTATATACGCCATAGCTCAACGCCCGCTGGCAGGCTAAGGTCAACCGTTCGTTCCCTGCTTTTTTGGCAAAGCCGAGCACCCCCAGGCAGGACTTGTAAGCCTGTTCAGGGTGCTGCTTCCGTTCAAGGATCTGCAGGATATACAGCCGGACGTCCTCATGGATAGAGGCTGCCCAATCCATGAACATATCGGGTGTCCAGTCACTTTTAAAGCGGTGCGTGCTGGCCATATGCTCCTTGTCGGTGGTATAGCCATAGGGATTCCTGTTGCGTGTATGAACAGCAATACGTTCATAATTGGAGTAGATCTCTACGGTAGTCCGGGAGTATAACAACTTGACCCTTTTGCCGATATAGCGGTAAGGGACGCTGTAATAGTGTTTATCCGGCCCCAGGTTGACGTGGCCATTCTTAATCACCCTGGCCTGGAACTGCTTTTTGAACTGATACCGCAGAACGGGCAGCGGCGCCAGCGTCTGACGCTCGATCTCTTCGAACTGCAGTCTGCGGCTGTAGTTGCGCCCCTTAAGCATTTGCGTATTATGCGCTTCCAGGGCCTCCCAGATCGCCGCATTGAGTTCTGCTAAGGAATGATAGACTTCTTTGTTTACAGGGACGTAGATCTTCGTATAAATGATCTTTACGGCCCCTTCTACCAGCGCTTTGTCACGCGGGCGGTAAGCCCGCGCAGGCAGTATGGTTGTTCCGTAGTGATCGGCGAAATCCTCAAAGGTTTCGTTGAGGGTTGGCTCATAGCGGTTACTTTTGGTTACAGCTGCCTTCAGGTTATCGGGTACAATAGCAGCAGGAACGCCGCCGATGAAGTGCAGTGTATTTTCACAGGCCGCTATAAAGTCCTCCTTTTGCTGGGTCATCACCGCTTCAACATAGGTTAACTGACTGGCACCCAGTATCGCTACAAAGACTTCTACGGAAATTACTTCGCCGGTTTCCTTATCCGTATAACTCAGTTTTTCGCCGGCAAAGTCGACATAAAGTTTGTCTCCGGCTTTATGATCCATGTGCATTGTCGGGTTGACCCGGGCTTTCCATTGGTTGTAATAGAAGCAGAATTGGCTGTACTGATAGCCGCTGGGGAACTCTTTGATATAGGCTTCCCAGAGCATCTGCCGGTTCATGCCGGTCTTCTTGAGCTCTTTATCGACGTGGGGAAAACAGCGCAGCATGGACTGCATACGCGTACTGGGCGGGTGTTCTTTGGTCTTTCCGAACAAATCTTCCAGCTCTTTATCGTTCAGGGAGTTGACTTCGTCGAAGGTGAAGCCTGTCTCTTTAAAGGCTGCGATATACTTTTTTACCGTGTTTCTCGATGCATCAGCCTGGGCAGATATGGTCATTATCGGCCGCTGCTGACTGTACATCTTTAGTATCTTTCTGATCTTACTCATGCTGATGGTTAAGTTGGCCATACGAATCAAGGGTTCTTTGCCCTCAAAAGATGGCTACTTCTACAGCATTTGCTACACGTTTGAAACGGTCAGTTTCCATCGGAATGCCCTGGTCAGTTTAGCCCGGAATAGGTGGTCAGGCTGAATCGGATTGTTGTGGTCAGGTTCATCAGAATCTCCACAAACAAATTTTTGTAGTTTTATCAGGGAAATCAGGAACTATTTCACCCTGGAATATATTAAAAGACTTCGCGAAAACGTTTTCCCTGGATTTACCCTGAACAACATTTTGGTAAGGCCCATAAATCAAACTTTAGGAAGTTGATATCTTGCTGGCAGCAAATTATATTACAAATATAATAATTTATATCAACAAAATAGAATAAATAATAAAATTATCATAATTTATGTCCCGATTAATTGAAATATCCGAATAATCAAAGCTATTTTAAAAAAATCAAATTTTAACAGTCAGACGGGGTTATATTACTAATTTAATAAGGTGGGAACATCGGTATTTGTGGTGCTTGTTATACGATTGTCAAACCGGAAAAGAAACGATCCTGATCTTTGACAGAAAAATGGCAAACCTCACATTTGATCAACTACCGGAAGCAGTAAACCAATTACTCACCACCGTCAGCCGGATTGAACACCTGTTGCTGGAAAAACAATATAGCGAGGATAATCAGGGTGAGTTGCTGAATGTAAAAGAAGCATCATCTTTTCTTAATCTTTCCGTTTCGACGATCTACACCAAGGTTTGCCGCGGCGAAATTCCGGCCTTAAAACCAGGACGACGACTGTACTTCGACAAAAATGAGTTGGTCCACTGGATCAAAAGCTGCCGGAAGAAAAGCAACGAGGAATTGGCGGCTGAGGCCAGAACAATAGTTAGCCGGAATCAACCACCATTCCAGAGAAAGAGAAAGGCTTATCGTAAAATCTAATTTAACTCCAATTTTATCTTATCAGCCGCTTCCTTTTTCTTTGAATCAATCACCTTAGTATAAATCTGCGTGGTCTTCACATTACGGTGGCCCAGCATCTTTGAAACCGTAAAAATATCGGTACCGGCTGCGAGCTGTAAGGTGGCATAGGTATGTCTGAAACTATGGAAGGTGATATTTTTGCTGATACCTGCTTTTGCCAACCATTTTAACAGCACCAATTTAACCTGGGAATATCTGAGTCCTTTAAATACTTTTTCCGGCAGACAGGTTCCTGTCCCCAGCAAAGAATGAGCTGTATTGGATATAGGCAATACCTCGGCCCCGGCGGTTTTCTCCTGGCGGAACTGGATATAATAATTGTCCGCTTCACCCCTTATCTCTGACCACATCAGCGTCTCTATATCAGAAAAGCGTAATCCTGTAAGCCCCGAAAACAGCGCCGCCCGCTTGATCAGGCCGTTTGTGGCGTCGGTCCTGGCCAGCCTCTGAAACTCCTCGATCGTCAAGAACTCGCGGTGCGTTTCTTCATCCTTAATTGCCGGCGTCAGTTCGTAATAATTTTTGCTGATCAGGCCTCCTTTATAGGCTTTTTTCAAGACACTCCGGAATTTCCCAAAGTAACTGACGGCGGTATTTGTTGAAATGGACTTGCCGCGCTCACCCAGGGCGGGGCCGGTCAGCATATGATCCCGGTAGTCTTCACAGAATAACTCAGTCAGATCGGAAAACCGAAAATGCTCGCCTGCATAATCGATGAAATACCGTAGCGCCATGTTCCAGTTGTCAGAATTGCTGCCTGCTTTCTTAGCGGCCATTTGCCTAAAAAATTCGTTGAAGCTGCCATTCCGTCTTTCATCCGATAGAAATCCGAATTCATGATTTTGGATTTCCAGTTGCCTGGTCGCCCGCACATGGTCAGCCAGCTTTTGCGTCTCCCGATTATGCTGCCGCTCCAATTCACTTTTGGGCTTATCAAAAAGATAGACACGGAGAAATTCTCGACGGGTTAGTTTACCCGTATCCGGGTTTGGCAAAGGCGGATAATAATCCAGGTATAAAGCCGATCTTCCCTTGGTAACTGCTCTCTTTCTTATTGTAACCTTTGCCATAACTTTATTATTTTAATAATTGATCTATCCTTTCTTTCGGCACGTATGCGTATTTGCCCATTTTTAATTTGGGGATCTTGTTCCTTTTGATCAGGTCGTAAAGCGCCTTTTCTGAAACATGGTATTTCTCTTGTATTTCCGCCATATGGTAGCAAGCTTCAATTTGAACCACTTTCTGAATATCCGGTACCACGACGGTAACAGGCTCCGGTACAAATAAGCGGTCTATTTCTTCTCGCCGGATCAAGGTCTTTTTTAATTTGATATTGGAGGCCTTGATTCTGCCAGAATTGATTAAAGTATAGATCGTTTGCCTCGAACTGTTCAGGATAGTCGCCGCTTCCCTGACCGTTAAAAACTCCTTCACCTTCAAGTGCTCGTGCGCTGCCGACTTGATGGCTGAAACTTCCTTATTGCTCTTTTCGACTTTTTGATCCCGTATCGCAGCCTTGTAGGCGCGTTGGGAACAAAGATGAGAGCAAAATTTTGTCACGGTGGTTCTCGCCTCAAATTCCTGGCCGCAGAACTGGCAAATCCGGGTAACTTTTATATTAGAACTCATACCGTTAATAGTGTCCCTTTTTGTTTAATAGTGTTTAAAAGTGTTTAATTTTGTCCAGTAATTTCGCCTTCATTTTGGACATGAGGTACAAATCACATTTTGAGGTACAAATCAGGTACAAAAATAGTCAAAATGATGGCAAATTTCCAAATTTGAGCGCAAACAAAAAATGACTTAAATAGTTGAATTTAAGCCATTTACATAAGTAATTTTGTGTGAAAATTTGTTGATTTTGGCCAATTATTTGCCGATACAGAACTTCGAGAAAATATTATCCAGCAGATCATCTGTTGTCACGGTTCCTGTAATCTCGCCAAGGTAATGCAGTGCCTGCTTAATATCCATAGCCAAAAAATCGGATGTTACTTGTGTATCAATTCCATCCAATAGCCGAATCAAAGCAGATTCTGTTTTCTGTAAAGCCTCCAAATGACGAACGTTGGTTATTAATGTTTCATCACCGCTTAACTGGTATTTAACGGCCGAGGAATATATTTTATGCTTCAGTTCGTCAATATGCCTCTTTTGTTTTGCAGAAATGATAATAGCGCTTTGTGTATGAGGCAGTGACATTAATTGTTCCTCATTCAGCAGATCGGCTTTATTGGCTACTACCAGCATGGTGATACCCGGTTTTTGCAGATTCTCCAGGTCGTTATTTAGCTCTTCAATAGTGATCTCGGCTGCATCAAATACATAGATTAACAGGGCCGACTGGCTGATCTTTTCCATAGTGCGCTGTACCCCTATTTGTTCGATGGCATCAGTTGCTTCACGGATTCCGGCTGTATCGATCAGCCTGAAATTAATGCCATTGATGTTCAGTACTTCTTCAATTGTATCACGCGTCGTACCCGGAATATGGCTTACAATAGCACGTTCCTCGTTCAATAATGCATTCAGCAAAGTTGACTTTCCAGCATTGGGGCGACCAGCTATTACGGTATTTACACCATTTTTTATAACATTCCCTAGTTCGAACGATTGAATTAATTGTACCACGATCTTCGTTATATTATAAATTAGCTGCTTAAGTTGATCGCGGTTGGCAAATTCTACATCTTCTTCAGAAAAATCCAGTTCCAGCTCCACTAGTGATGCAAAGTTTACCAATTGTTCGCGCAGTGCCTGCAACTGATTGCTAAATCCACCGCGTAATTGCTGCATAGCTACTTGTTGCGACGCTTTTGAGTTGGCGGCGATCAAATCGGCTACTGCTTCGGCCTGCGAAAGATCAAGCTGACCATTTAAAAAAGCTCTTAATGTAAATTCGCCTGGGTTGGCTGAACGTGCGCCTTTTTTAATCAACAGCTTGATGATCGACTCGATTATATAATTAGACCCATGACAGGATATTTCCACGACATTTTCGTGGGTGTAGGAACGAGGAGCAACAAATAACGAAACCAATACCTCATCCAGCAACAGATCGCCATCCACAATCTGTCCGAAGTGAATGGTATGCGATTCCTGTTTAGTAAGGTCTTTACCCTTAAACACACTATTTGCGATAACAATAGCATCCGGACCAGATAAGCGTATTACGCCTATCGCTCCAATGCCATTGGGCGTTGCAAGGGCAACTATAGTTTCTTCTTTGATATTTGTCATTAGTCACTGGTCATCAGTCATTTTTCGGCTGCGACACATTAAGTTTGCAAAAATCGTTATTTACCGCCTGATTTTTATTCAGCAAGTGTAAAATATTAATTAAGCTGTAATTTTGGGATGTGGTCAATTCCATTCCATACGAGTTTGTGTTCGATTATTTGCCTGACGATATAACCGTGCGAAAAATGTTCGGTATGCATTATATCTACTGGCGAAAAAAAATCATGATGATACTGCGCCGAAGGCTCAATGAGCCTGAGTTTAATGGGATTTGGGTAGCTACTAATAAGAAACACCACGAGAGTCTGGAGAAAGATGTCCCTGATCTTGGCCCCTTCTTTTGGGCAGGAACTGAGCAACGTGGTAACTGGCTGCTAATACAGGATGGCGTTGATGGTTTTGAAGAAGCAGCCATTATAGTCTGCGAATTGATCTCTCACAGCGATCCGCGTATTGGTAACCTGACAGAAAAAGCTCCGCTCTGAGCAATATTTATTTTACTTTCGCAGCATTATGGTAACTTTTTTTGAAGCTTCGCTTGAAACGGTATCGGTTCATCATATCGGCAACCAGGCACAAAATGAAATGTATGCGCTTTCGGAGCAACCGCTTTCCTTTAAGGATGAGGTGATTCCACAATTGCTGATGCAGTATTTTCTGAGGCCATTTGAAAAAGCAAACGAAGTTTACCACCTGATGCATAGTGGTGGCAACCTGGATCTGAACGAAGTTCACCATTATGTTACCGGTATTTTTGAAGATAACAGCCAGTTCCACGAATTATCTGAACAGATCGCGAAGCATTTGTATAACGCATCTAATCATCCAAATATCAAACCGGGTGAATTGTATGCAGCGCATTTCAAAAATGTACAGATCGAAGGAAATTTGCTGGAAGCCATTGGTATTTTTAAATCAGAGAACAAGGAAACATACCTGAAAGTTTATCCTGAACAAGGCGGTTTCGGGATGGATTATGAAGAGAATGCCATTAACATCAATAAACTGGACAAAGGAGCGCTCATCTTTAACATAGAAAAAGAAAACGGCTATAAAGTAGTTGTGGTTGACCATACCAACCGGGGGCAGGATACTGCCGCTTACTGGAAGGACAACTTCCTGCAATTGAAAATCCGCAACGATAGCTTTAATCAAACCACTAACACCTTAGGCATTTATAAAAACTTCATTACCCAAAAACTGGATGATGAGTTTGAGCTAAGCAAAGCTGATAAGATCGACCTGCTGAATAAATCCATGAAGTATTTTAAGGAAAAAGACACCTTTGACATGGATGAATTTGCAGGTGAGGTACTGGCTAACCCGCAGGCTATTGAATCATTCAAAAATTACAAAAACCAATACGAACAGGAGTACGAAATGCCAATTGCCGATGTTTTTGAGATATCGGGCAACGCAGTGAAAAAACAGCAGAGGGTATATAAAAGCGTATTAAAACTAGATAAAAACTTCCATATCTATATCCATGGCGACAGAGAACTGATAGAAAAGGGCTTTGACGACGGAAAATCGATGAATTATTATAAAGTTTTCTTCAGGGAAGAGCAGTAAAAAGATTACACGGATTCGGGGGGCGATTTGACCGATGTCCCTAGCTATTGTACGCTAAACGCATAAAATCCCTTACCTCCTCATTCACATCATCCGTATGCAGCATCCTGAAATGATGATTAAACTGCATGTCTCCAGGCACTTGCGCAATTTTTTGAAAACAAAAGTTGTCGTCGTAACGTTCTCTTAACGGAAAAACAACATGAACGAAGTTTTTCCCTAATTGAGTGATATATGCTATTCTTTTATGTGAGTTGGCTACGCCGATCATGGTCTTTGCCGGATGCAAAGTTACCGGTCCGACTTTTTGGAATTCATTTACAAAATGATGAAAAAGCGCCAGGGTATATTCCGGCTTCCCATTTAAGAAACTCCCGAGGTCATTATAATAATTCTCCATATAAATTCGTTATTTCCCAATCATTAACTAATTATTTAATTAATATTTTTTATAATTGCGTTGTATTTAAACCTTATCCTATGCGAATTCTTATCCTAAATGTCCTACTACTATTTTCAATTGGTGCCTTTGCACAAAATAACAAATTACAAGATACTTCTGTCAGATTAACTCCTCAATTCAGAAGTCAGCTCATCAAAGAGTCTAAAAAGAACGGAAAACTGGATTATTGGACTTCGATAAAAGGTCATGAGCTTGACGGTGAAAGGATTGAACACGATTATTATGTTTCTAAAGAAGATGCCGCCTTAATTAAGTGGACCTTCAAGTTAACTACCACCGGGGTTAAAAATAAAGCAGACATTATTTCCATGTATGAGGAGCTTAAAGGGCGCCAGGTCACTAGTGTTGAATTAAACTATATTGATTACGCCTACCACAAGGCTCTTGAAAAACGCCTGAAATCCATCGCATTCGACGAATAATTTAAAACCTCTCTTCGATACCGAGGCCGAAGAGTGCAAAATCATATTTAACCGGATCCTGTGGGTCAAATTCGCGCAGGCGTCCGGTTAATTCTATTGCAGTTTGCCAGTCCGTTTGCTTACGGTCAATCAGTTTTAGTTTTCGCGCTACCCTATCGACATGAAGATCGCATGGCATAATCAGGTCGGAAGGATTGATCTTGTTCCAGATACCAAAATCTACACCGCAATTATCCTTGCGTACCATCCAGCGCAAAAACATATTCAACCGTTTACAGGTCGACTTTTGAGACGGCGAAGACACATGCTTTTTGGTACGATGGGGGTAATCGGGCAATGAGAAGAAATAATCTCTGAAATAATTTAGACAATCTTCTACGCTACGCTCTCCGTTTGGCGGAATAAATGCATCTTCCAGTGAATCGTAATTAGAAAAATGATGTCTGAAAAATGAGATAAAATAAAGCGTATCTATATCATTAAAAGTACGGTGTTTAAAATGGAGTAGCTTTTTCAGATCAGGTTCTTCATGATTGATAATAAAATCATAAGGCGCACCATCCATCAGGCTGATCAGTTCCTTACATTTATTAATGATGGTAATACGCTGTCCCCAGGCTAACGTAGCAGCCCAAAAAGCCATGATCTCAACATCCTGTTTCCTGGTAAACAGATGCGGAATAGAAACTGGGTCATTTTTTATAAAGTCCGGGCGATTATATTGAGCTACTTTGGAATCGAGGAAGGCTTTTAAATCCGTTATCATAATAATTCAAAGTAGCAGTGGCAGCGACAGTAGCAGTTAATAAATTAAATCCGAACTTGAATTTATCATTCCAACTGCGCTCTGGAACGTATCGGTTATTGGACTATCTTCAGCCTCTTTCATAATTGAATAAAGCTTAAATATCCCACTTTGGCTTTTCTTAAAACCGATAAAATGGCTCGCCAGCAAAAAATCGCAAAAGCCAATAAAATCTCCATCCGATGATTCAGCATATTCTTCTGTTATTCTGTCAATAGGCCAGAAACAAAACATATGCTCCTGCCAATCCAAGTCCTGAAAACCATTGACAACCAAATAGAGGTTTTTAAAATCTGCGGGGAATTTAAAGTTCAGTATGTTTTCAGCATTTTCAATATCAGCAATACTCGCACCATGGTTCTGTTTGGTCTTAGCCAAGTTCCATTTTGAAATAGCTTCGTTAATCCAGGTTTCCATATTTAACAAAAACTGCTACTGCCGCTGCAACTGCCACTAAACAAGCGCTTGTTTCAAATCGTCGATGAGGTCATCAATATCCTCTACCCCTACGCTCAAACGCAATAGATTGTCTACCACGCCGGCTTTCTCACGTTCTTCTTTCGGAATAGAAGCATGTGTCATGGTTACCGGGTGATTGATCAGCGATTCTACTCCGCCCAATGATTCTGCTAGTGAAAATACTTTAAATGACGAGGCCGTTCTGAATGTTTCCTTCAGGTCAGCACCCTTCAGCGTGATCGATATCATTCCGCCAAAATCGCGCATTTGTTTTTTGGCAATATCATGATTAGGATGATCGGTAAAACCCGGCCAGTATATCTTATCTACTCTTGGATGTGTCTTCAAAAACTCAGCTACTTTGCGGCCGTTTTCGCAATGTGCTTTCATACGGAGATGCAATGTCTTGATACCACGCAGCACCAGGAAACTATCCATCGGGCCTGGTGTAGCGCCGCAGGCATTGTAGATGAACCAAAGCCTTTTGTACAGGTCTTCGTCGTTTAGCATTAACGCTCCCATCACCACATCGCTATGTCCGCCAATGTATTTGGTTACTGAATGCATTACAATAGTGGCACCCATGTCCATCGGGTTTTGCAGGTATGGGGAAGCGAAAGTGTTGTCCACTACAAGTATTAAACCTTTTGTTTTAGTAATCGAAGCTACTTTCTCAATATCAATCACTTGCATCGTTGGATTGGTAGGTGTTTCTATCCAAACCAACTTTGTATTTTCATTCACATAATCATTGATGATCTCCGGTTTAGAGAGATCAAGAAAATGAAATTTAATACCATAATTAGCAAAGATCTTAGTGAACATCCGGTATGAACCGCCGTACAGATCGTTACCAGTGATCACCTCATCGCCCGGTTTCAGCAACTTCATTACTGCATCTGTAGCGCCCATTCCGCTTGAAAAAGCAAGACCAAATTTGGCATTTTCCAAAGCAGCCAAACAAACTTCCAAAGCTCTCCGTGTTGGGTTGGTACCACGGGAGTATTCATAACCTTTATTATCTCCCGGTGCTTTTTGCCAATAGGTAGAGGTTTGGTATATCGGGGTCATAATAGCCCCGGTGGTTGGGTCGGGCTCCTGCCCTGCATGTATGGCTTTAGTTGCGAATTTCATAAGTTAGATGATTATGTTGACTGAGTTAGATTAAGTTGATCAAGTTTAATGAGCGTTGTAGACAAACTTAATCCACCACTCACTTAATCAACCTAATGAACTCAAATTTAGTACGCCCTTGCAAACAACACCCTTTGCGTTGACGGTTTGGCTGTCAGGATACATTTACCTGCTTCCTGTTTGTTATTTAAAGGTATGCAGCGTATAGTTGCTTTAGTTTCTTCTTTAATGCGCTGTTCAGTTTCGGCAGTACCATCCCAATGGGCTGATAGAAAACCCGGCTCTTCGTCCAAAAGGCGTTTAAATTCTTCGTAGCTATCTACTTCTTTGGTGTTCTCAGCTCTGAAGTTTAGTGCTTTTTGATAAACATTCTGCTGAATATCTTCCAGTAACTGCTCAATTCTGCCGGCCAATCCTTCTTGTGAGACCGTTTCCTTGGTTTTGGTATCTCGGCGGGCCAGTTCAACTGTACCATTCTGCATATCACGGCTGCCGATAGCCACACGCAAAGGAACTCCTTTCAGTTCATACTCCGCAAACTTGGCTCCGGGACGATGTGTATCACGGTTATCGAATTTAACAGTGATATTTTTCGCTTTAAACTCTTTGCTAAGCTCTTTTACATACGCGGTTATATTTTCTAACTCTTCGTCATGCTTATAAATTGGCACTACCACAACTTGTATCGGTGCCAGTTTTGGAGGCAATACCAAACCCGCATCATCAGAATGTGCCATGATCAGCGCACCGATCAGCCTTGTAGAAACGCCCCACGAGGTTGCCCAAACATAATCCAGTTTATTTTCCTTACTTGTGAACTTCACATCAAAAGCTTTGGCAAAATTTTGACCCAGAAAGTGTGACGTACCCGCCTGTAAAGCTTTACCATCCTGCATCAATGCCTCAATGCAATAAGTATCCAATGCACCTGCAAAACGCTCATTTGGTGTTTTGCGGCCTTTTACTACAGGCAATGCAAGCCAGTTTTCTGCAAAATCAGCATAAACTTCCAGCATCTGCTCAGTTTCAGCAATTGCTTCCTCGGCTGTGGCATGAGCTGTATGTCCCTCCTGCCATAAGAATTCACTGGTGCGCAGAAACAGGCGCGTACGCATTTCCCATCTCACTACGTTTGCCCACTGGTTTACCAGGATTGGCAAATCGCGGTAAGACTGTATCCAGCCTTTGTAAGTATTCCAGATAATGGTTTCAGATGTTGGGCGAACGATCAGTTCTTCTTCCAGCTTTGCGTCTTCATCTACCACAATATTACCCTCTCCATCATTTTTCAGACGATAGTGAGTTATCACGGCGCACTCTTTTGCAAAGCCTTCCACGTGGCTGGCTTCTTTTGAAAAGAATGATTTTGGGATAAATAAAGGGAAATAGGCGTTGACATGACCAGTATCTTTAAACATTTTGTCCAGTACCGACTGCATTTTTTCCCAAATAGAATAACCATAAGGCTTAATGATCATACAGCCTCTTACAGGTGAATACTCGGCCATATCGGCTTTAATTACCAGGTCGTTATACCATTGCGAATAGTCTTCCTCTTTACTAATGATCCCTTTGCTCATATTATAT
>Ga0097621_100000189_pt1 | contig 39516 bp, 33 predicted proteins | sample KBSMisM72_FD_73165 | JGI IMG/M metagenome (GOLD analysis project Ga0097621, IMG submission 73165) | Miscanthus rhizosphere microbial communities from Kellogg Biological Station, Michigan, USA - KBS Miscanthus M7-2 (version 2) (version 2) | ecosystem: Host-associated > Plants > Roots >... | reverse complement strand
CCGCGTTCTTCCTTGACCACCTGCACCAGGATGATCTGGCGGCGCTTGATGACTTCCTGAATCTTGTAATGCTTGCGGCGCACCCATTTTTGCGGCGGGCGCTGGGCTTGCAGCGCCTGGGCGTCCTGGCTCTGGTCTTCCGGTGTGCCTTGTGCGGAAGGCGCGGTGTCGTCCGCCGCCTGCTCTTGCACGCCATCCTCCGTGCCGATGGGCGTCTGGGCGGCTTCGCCGGACACCGGCTGAATCTCGCCCTCATTTTCCTCGGCCAGCTCGGCGGCCTCGATCCCCGGCTCGCCGTGATAATCGTTCAGCGCTTCGCTGGCGGCTTCCGGCTTGGTTTCCGGTACTTCGTCGTCATGGTCGTGTTCGACCGCCGCCCCGCCATGATTGACGAACACGTCCTCGCTCTCATCCTCGTCCGAGGCCGCCTCGGCACGGGGCTCGGCGGCATCCTCGCCGGTTTCCTCATTCTCAGGCGCGGCATCGAGCGGCACCAGCGGCGCCATCTCGGCATCCTCCTCGCCATTCTCGTCTTCGCTGTCGTCTTCGGCGTCCTCGGCATCTTCTGTGCGGGCGCCCGTGATCTCGAAGCTTTCGATATCGTCTTCCTGGCGGCGCCGGGCCTCGGCTTCCTGCTCGGCCAAGAGGGCCTGCCGATCGGCAACCGGGATTTGGTAATAATCGGGATGAATTTCCGCGAAAGCCAGGAAACCCTGGCGATTGCCGCCATATTCCACAAAGGCGGCCTGCAGCGACGGCTCAACGCGCGTCACCTTGGCGAGATAGATATTTCCCTTGAGCGGCCGCTTGGAGGCGGCCTCGAAATCAAATTCCTCGACCTTGGAACCGTCGAGAATGACCACCCGTGTTTCTTCCGGGTGGTTGGCGTCGATGAGCATGCGCTTGGTCATGAAATTCTCCGGCGCGCTCGCGACCCAGGCCGGCGGCACGGCGTGCGGCGGGCAAGGTGAGGCGGCGCGGATTGTTGATGGAATGGACACGCGCGAACCCATCCGTCGAAACGGCCAAGAAAAACTCTTGGGCCGGGACAGCGTCGGAAGGGAGCGCAAATTTGACAGTCATTGTACGTCGGGGCCCTTGGGCCAGTTTGGTTACCCTGCCGGGCCGTTGAGCTCGCGTTGGTCGCGGGGCGTGTCGGGCCGAGTAGGGGTGGCGTGGCAGCCGCGAGAATCGCGAAGTTCGCTGCCGGACGCACTTTTTTTAGGGTGCGCCCAAGCTTTCAACAAGCGATTAATCGGCACATTTGTGCCGGCTGGCGCGGTTCCGGAATAATTCTTTTTAATATCAATGGCTTAATCAGTTTCTGGACCAGAGCCGCAAAAGATTATTTCGCACCGCGTCCAGCCGCACCCGGTTGTTCCAGTTCATCTTGAGCCCTTCCAGGGCCGCCACCTCGCTGAGCTCGTAAAGTTGGGTCCGCAGGAACTCGTCCGGAATCAGGCTCTCGATAAAGGTAATGGAGACCAGCCGCTGACCGCGGCGGACCGGCGTGACTTCGTGCAACTGGGTGGAAGGATAGACGATGACGCTGCCCGCTTCGCCTTTGATCACCAGCGGCTGGGTGCCCAGATGCACCACCAACTCGCCGCCGTCATAGCTCGCGGGCGGATTCAGCCACACCGTCGCCGACAAGTCGGAACGGTGGACCTCGGGGCCGAAGCGCATATGCGAAACATCGGCATGAGCGCCGTAGGTCATGCCCACCTCATAACGGGCCATCAGCGGCGGCGCGACATGGCGGGGAAAAGCGAAATCGCGGAACGGCGCGGAACGCGCATAGGCGGCCGCCACGATCCGCGAGGCCTCCGCATAATGGGGATCGGTTTCGCTGGCCTGGAGATTGTTCTTGGACTGGTTATGGGGGTTGGTGATCCGCCCATCGACAAATTGCACCTTGGCGCTGAGTTCCTGCAGCCGCGCAACTTCCGCAGGGTTGAGAAAATCTTTTATTTCCAGAAACATTCGTGGCCCCCAAACACGCGCAGCGTAGCAAAAGCGAACCGGCGAAACAAACAGCCATGCTAAAGTAAGACACCCGATTCGGAGCCGATCCGTGCGTATTTTCGCAAGGTCATTGATGGCCGCCGCTCTTCTCGCCGCGGCGGTCCCTGCCGCCTTCGGCGCGGATGACGCGATCAGCCGGCTGCTGCGTTCCCAGGAAGAGGCGGCAAAACGCCTTCCGACCGCGCCGTCCAGGCCGATACCGCAAACCGTGCCCGGACCCAGCGTGGGGGCCAGGCCGCAAGGTCCCTTGCCGATTGTGATGAGCGCGCGCATTGGCGAGCATCAGGACCGCACCCGTCTGGTGATCGAATTATCCGATCCGGTGAATCTGCGCGCCTTCGCCCTGGCAAGTCCCGATCGCGTGGTGATCGACATGCCGGAAGTTTCCTGGCGGTTGGGCGCGCCGCCGCGCCCCAGCGGGTTTGGCCCCGTCAAATCCTATCGCTACGGTCAGTTCCGCGGCGGCAATTCCCGCATGGTGATCGATCTCAATGCGCCGGTGACGGTGTCGGACGCCCTGGTGATCCCGCCGTCTTCCGGCTTCGGCTATCGCGTGGTGATCGACCTGTTTCCCGCCAGCCGCGCCAAGTTCGACGCCCAGGCCGGCTGGCCCGCCGATCTCAAGAAACGCGAAAGTGACGCGGAAAAACTTGCCGCCTTGATCGCCGCCCAGACCCCGGCCGCCAGCCGGGGCAAGAAAATCATTGTGCTGGATCCCGGCCATGGCGGCCTGGATTCGGGCGCCATCGGCGTCAACGGGTTGATGGAAAAAGACCTGGCCCTGGCGCAGGGGCTCAAGCTGGCGCGGGAATTGCGCGGCCGCGGCTATGACGTGTTCATGACCCGTGACAATGACAGTTTCGTGCCCTTGCGTCAGCGCGTAGCGATTGGGCGCGCCAAGAAGGCGGATCTTTTCATCGCCCTGCACGCCGATTCCAATCCCGATCCGGAAACCACCGGCACTTCGATTTACACGCTCAATGACGGCCGTTCCGACCGCGAGGCCTCCGCGCTGGCAAGGCGCGAAAACCAGTCCGATGTGATCGCCGGTGTCGATCTGTCGGGAGAGAACAATCCGGTGGCTCCCATCCTGATTGGCCTGGCGCAGCGCGACAGCCGCAACAAATCGTCGGAGTTCGCCACCAATGCCCTCAGCAGCCTGGGGCAGGTCACCGATCTTTTGGCGCGCAGCCCCCATCGCAGCGCCAGCCTGGCGGTGCTGGTGGCGCCGGATGTTCCCGCCGTGCTGATCGAGCTGGGTTATCTGTCCAACCGCGGCGATGCCGCCCAGATGAACACCGATTCATGGCGGACCAAGGTCGCCGGCGCCATAGCCGATGCGGTGGATGCCCAGTTTACCAGGGCTTCCCCCTCCCAGGCGGCGCGGTGAATCTTCTTTTGGCATCCACTTCCTCTGGCAACCCCATCCCGGCCTCTTTATAATTCGATATTCTCATGCAGGCTTTTCTCTCCCGTCTCCTGAAATGGCTGGCTTTGGCCGCGGCCGCGCTGGTCGTGGTCGTGATCGGGCTTGCCGCCTTCTGGCTGATCACTCTGACGCGGGATCTGCCCAGTGTGGAGACCTTGCAGGACTATGCCCCGCCCATCACCACCCGGGTCTATGCCGGCAACGGAACGGTGCTGGGGGAGTTCGCCCATGAGCGGCGCATCTTCGTGCCGGCTTCCTTCATTCCCAAGCTGGTGAAGCAGGCTTTTCTTTCGGCTGAAGATCGCAATTTCTACAACCATCCGGGCGTCGATCCGTCCGGCATCCTGCGGGCGGCGATCAAGGATGTCGGCCTGGTGCTGGAGGGACGCCGTCCGCAAGGCGCCTCCACCATCACCCAGCAGGTGGCGCGCGGCTTCCTGCTGAATTCCGATCTCAAAATGGCCCGTAAGGTTCGCGAAGCCATTTTGGCGGTGCGGATCGATGCCACCTATCCCAAGGAAAAGGTGCTGGAGCTGTATCTCAATGAGATCAATCTGGGCCAGAACTCCTATGGCGTCGGTGCCGCGTCGCTGAACTATTTCGGCAAGTCGCTGGACGAGCTGACCATCTCCGAAGTCGCCTTCCTGGCGGCCTTGCCCAAATCCCCGAGCCATTACGACCCGCGCTTCCATCGCGAGGCCGCGATGGACCGGCGCAACTGGGTGATTTCCCAGATGCAGGAGAATAATTTCATCACCAGGGAACAGGCCGCTGCCGCCAAGGCCGAACCGCTGGTGACCCAGACCCGCGCCCTGGGCAGCCAGGCGGCCGACGTCGATTATTATGTCGAGGAAGTGCGCCGCCTTTTGATCGGGCGCTATCACGCCAAGGGTCTTTATGACAGCGGCTTGCAGGTCCGCGCCTCGCTGGACACGCGCTTGCAGAATTATGCGGTGAGTGCGCTGCGCTCCGGCCTGGTGCGCTATGACCGCCGCCACGGCTGGCGCGGCGCCAAGAAGCACATCGATCTCGCCGACTGGAAAAAGGATCTCGCTGCCATACCTGAAGCCTCGGGCATCGAGACCTGGCGGCTGGCGGTGGCGCTGGATTATCAGGGCAAGAATATCCAGCTGGGCTTCGCGGACGGCAGCAGCGGCCTGATCCCCTATGACGGCTACAAATGGGCGAACCGGCAATTGCCCGGCGCGGTATGGGGACCCAGGCCCACCACGCCGCAGGAAGTGGTCAAGCCGGGCGATGTCTTTTATGTCGAACCCTTGCCGGCGCCGGCCAAGGCCGGTGAGTTCGGGCTGCGCCAGGTGCCGGAGATCAACGGCGCCATTGTGGTGATGGATCCCCATACCGGACGGGTTCTGGCGATGTCCGGCGGCTTTTCTTATGCCTCTTCGCAATTCGATCGCGCCATGCAGGCGCAGCGCCAGCCAGGTTCGTCCTTCAAGCCCTTCGTCTATGCGACCGCGCTGGACAATGGCTACACCCCGGCGAGCAAAGTGCTGGACGCGCCGTTTGAGCTGGATCAGGGCCCGGGCCTGGGCGTGTGGCGGCCGGAAAATTTCGAGAAAGGCGAATATCTTGGCGACACCACCTTGCGCCGCGGGCTTGAATTGTCGCGCAACCTGATGACAGTGCGGCTGGCGCATGATCTGGGCATGAACCAGGTGGTGAAATTGCCGATCCGCTTTGGTGTCTATGACAGACTGCCGACCCTGCTGGCCAATTCGCTGGGCTCCTATGAGACCACCCTAATGCGCATGGTCACCGGCTATTCCGAATTTGCCAATGGCGGCAAGAAGATCAGCGCTTCGTTGGTCGACCGTATCCAGGACCGCAACGGCAAGACCATCTGGCGTCATGACGAGCGCAAATGCGACGGCTGCAACGACGGCAACTGGCATGGCCAGGAAGAGCCGCTATTGTCGGATACGCGCGAGCAGATCATCGATCCGCGCACCGCCTATCAGATCGTTTCCATGCTGCAAGGCGTGGTCCAGCGCGGCACCGCTGCCTATGCGGTGGGGGCGCAGATCGACAAACCGCTGGCGGGCAAGACCGGTACTTCGCAGGACGCCCAGTCCACCTGGTTCATCGGCTTTTCGCCCGACTTGGCAGCGGGCGTCTATGTCGGCTTCGACAATCCGCGCACCCAAGGTCCCCACGAACAAGGCGCCACCGTCGCGGCGCCGATCTTCCGCGATTTCATGAAGGAGGCGCTGAAGGATGCGCCGCCAACGCCTTTCCGCATCGCGCCGGGTATCGAGGAAGTGCCGATCGACTGGAAGAGCGGCAATCCGGTTCCCGCCGGCACGCCGGGTGCCATCATGGAAGCCTTCAAGGCCGGCACGGCACCCGGCGAGGCCAACGCCCCTTCGCCGGATGAGGGCGCACCGGGAACGGCCGCCAATAACGCAAATTCCGCGCCCCCGTCTTCGGTGGGCGAGGGTACCGGTGGACTTTATTAATCCCCTCGATTAAGCACCCGCCATGCGCCCCGAAATCACCCGCGCCGCCGATGACATCCAGCAGGCCCTCGCCCTGCTGAGGAGGCATCTTTGACTGGGATGCCGCCAACCGCCGACTGGATGAGCTGAACGCCAAGGCGGAAGATCCCGCCTTGTGGAACGATCCCACCGCCGCCCAGAAACTGATGCGGGAGCGGCAGAAGCTGGACTCTTCGCTCAGCGCGGTCACCAGGCTGACCAACGAACTGGCCGACGCCACCCAGCTGATCGAGATGGCGGAAGCCGAGAATGACTCCGCGATGGTGGCGGACGCGGAAAACTCCCTGCTGGCGCTGAACAAGCGCGCCGAACAGATGCGGTTGGAATCCATGCTATCGGGCGAAGCCGACGGCAATGACAGCTATCTGGAAATCCATGCCGGAGCCGGGGGCACCGAAAGCCAGGATTGGGCGTCGATGCTGCTGCGCATGTACATGCGCTGGGCGGAGCGTCACGGCTACAAGCTGCAGCTGATCGAGGAAAGCGAAGGCGAGGGGGCGGGCATCAAGTCCACCACGCTGATGGTCAAGGGCGAGAATGCCTATGGCTGGCTGAAGACCGAGGCCGGCGTTCACAGGCTGGTGCGCATATCGCCATTCGACGCCAATGCCCGGCGGCACACGTCTTTTTCCAGCGTCACCGTCTATCCAGTGATCGACCAGTCCATCAATATCGATATTCCCGAAAAGGACGTGCGCGTCGACGTCTATCGCGCCAGCGGCGCCGGCGGCCAGCATGTCAACAAGACCGAAAGCGCGGTGCGCATCACCCATTTGCCTACCGGCATCGCGGTGGCCAGCCAGTCGGAGCGCAGCCAGCACCAGAACCGCGCCATCTGCTGGGACATGCTGAAGTCCAAGCTTTACGAGATCGAGCTGGAAAAGAAGAAGGCCGAGACGGGCGCCTTTGTGGGAGAAAAGAAAGAGATCGGTTGGGGCCACCAGATCCGCTCCTATGTCCTGCAGCCCTATCAGCTGGTAAAGGATTTGCGCACCGGTGTGGAAAGCCGCACGCCGTCGGATGTGCTGGACGGCGATCTCGATCCCTTCATGGCTGCGGCGCTGGCTCAGGAAGTTGGTGGCAAACCGAAAGAAAAGATCGAAGATCTGGAATAATGGCGGACACGCGGCCGGGCAAGGACAAGACGCGGCCGGTTCCGCGCCAGGCGGCGCGCGCCATCCTGCTGGATGCGGGCGGGCGGGTTCTGCTGATCCATTTCGCCATGCCGCGGGGTGGCGACATCTATACCTTCTGGGCGACGCCGGGCGGCGGCATTGAGGCGGGCGAGACCGCCATGGCCGCCGTGAGGCGGGAGTTGCAGGAGGAACTGGGGCTCGCTCTGGCGCTGCACGGGCCGGTTCACACCGCTGTCGGAATTTTCGAATATGATGGGGTGATGGTGGAGAACACCGATACGTTTTTCCTGGGCCGCTGCGATGTCACGCCCGCCTTGCAGGGCGCGACCGACAACGACCGTGCCGCATTGCTGGCGGTTCGCTGGTGGACGCCGGAAGAGATTGAAAATACCGGCGAGGATGTCTATCCGCGCGATCTCGCCGAAGTGGCGCGCCGGTTGAAGCGGATGTTTTCCGCCGGCTGAAGATCGCGCCGCAACAGGGTTTAACTCGCGGCTCGGCTGAACGGCGCAAACAGACCTGCCGTGTCCGGCGATTCCGCGTTATGGATGGCGCCATTGGGTTGGAAAGGCTGGGTTTGGCCGACCGCATCGTGCAGCGGGTTTTCAAGTGGGGTGCCAAGCGGGTTGTCGGAATGGCGGCAATTGCCCTCAAAGAAGGCGCCGGATTCCACCGCAAAGGCCTCATGCAGGATATCGCCTTCAACCCGGCTGGTGGCCGCCAGCAGTACCTTGCGGGCCCGGATGTGGCCCACCACCTTGCCGCGCACCGTAACGTCCTCGGCATAGATCTCGCCATGCACTTCGGCCTTTTCGCCGATCACCAGGCCGATGCTGCGGATGTCGCCTTCGACGCGGCCGTCGATCTGGATATCGCCGCTCGAACTCACGCTGCCCTGCATCACCATGTCGGCGCTGATGATCGAGGGCGCCGATACGGCGCGCCCGCGCCGTATGACGGGCGCGGGTTGCGGCGCCGGAACGCTGTCTTTGTTTCTGCTAGAGAACATGGCGCCCCGCCTCGATGAAATTGTTGGGATTTCTGGCAACATCGTCATACCAGACTTCGTAATGAACATGCGGTCCGGTGCTGCGGCCGGTGGAGCCGACCCGGCCCAGGCCCGCGCCCCTGCCGACATGGGTCCCCACCCGCACGCTGATGGTCGAGAGATGGCCGTAACGGGTGTGAATGCCGTAACCATGGTCGACTTCCACCATATTGCCATAGCCGCCGCGATTGCCCGCGAACACCACCGTGCCCGGAGCAGTGGCATGCACCACGCTGCCCCAAGGGCCGGCGAAATCGATGCCGGGATGGAAGGCATACCGGCCGGTAAAGGGATCGACCCGGGCGCCAAAGCCGCTGGATTTGTCGAAACTGGCGACCGAAACCGGTGTCGTCAGCGGCACATGATCCATCGCCGCCGACAGGCCATTGAGCTGGTCCAGCACCGCAGCGGCGCTGAGATAGGCATGAGAGAAGTTTGGATCGGAAATGCCTTCAATCCGGACCTGGTCCAGCGGGATTTCCGGTCCGCCCACGCCCTCGGCGCCCGCGATCTTGCGGGCGAAGGCGTCGGGATTGATGCCGGTACGCCGCATCACATTGCGCAAATTTCCAACCCCCTGGCCCAATGTGCCTTCGGTTTTGGCCATCAGGAGATTTTCGGTCTCTCCGATGCGGGCGATCCGCAAGGTCTGTTGCGCCAGGACCTTCAGGCCGGGATGCTGCGCATAGGCCGTGGCGTCTCCCCGCACCGGACTTGGCGCGGCATGCGGCAGTGCGGCCCGGAAGAGTTCAGCGACGCGCCGGACCAGCCCGTCCAGCAGGCTGGATTTCACCGGCCGGCTGGTGCGGGGCTGCGGCTGGGCGGGGCCGGGCATCATGGTGAGCTGAGAGGAATCCTCGCCGACCAAGTTGTCGGGGCCGACCAGACTGTCGGGGGCTTGTGCATTCAATCCGGCCATGCCGGACGACGTGCGTCCCTGCACCTCTTGCGCCACCGGCAACCGTCCGCCCAGGGAAGCCTGCACCTGACTGGCGCGACTGAGGAATCCGGCGATCGCGTTCTGCTTGGTCTGAAGGACATCGGCGGTCGCCTTGAAGCGGTCTTCGGCCGAGACCAAGGCGCCATTCAGTTCGTCATAAGAGGTTTGCAGGTCGGCGACGCGGTTCTCATAGGCTGCCTGCATCTGCTGGTAGCGATGGTCCTTGGCGGCAATGATGCGGTCCTTGAACACCACATTGACCGTGGCGAACGCCACCCAGCCCAGGAAAATCAGGATCAATCCCGCCAGGGTGGCCTGTAGGGACGGACCGAAAGTGAAGAACTGAACCCTGCCGTCGCTGCGGATATAGATCTGGCGTTCCGGAAAGGTGGCGTGGATCCACTGCCAGGCGCGCTCCACCAGCCGGGGCTTTTTCTGTGGCGCGTGCCTGTCGGCGCCGGCCGTGACTTGCGGCGCGTCGGCGGCCCGCGATTTTCCGATCAGGCGCCGATGCCAGAAAAAGGATCGCGAGGCCGGACGCGGCGACGGCGCATGCCGCCAGAATTTTTTCGAAACTTTCTTCATGGCGCGCCCGTTAAAGTCTTGGCCGCCGCCAAAACCGCTTCAACATGGCCCGGGACTTTGACCTTGCGCCAGGCCTGTTCGATGACGCCTTTGGCATTGACCAGGAACGTCGCGCGCTCCATGCCCATGTACTTTCGGCCATAGAGGGATTTTTCGCCCCACACGCCCCAGTCCTTCGCCATTTTGGTCTCCGGATCGGAGCCCAGTGCGATTTTCAATTTGTGCTTCTTGCGGAACTTGGCATGGGACTCCAGGCTGTCCTTGGAAATGCCTATGACCTCGACACCGAGTTTTTCGAATTTCTTCAGGCTTTCGGAAAAGCCGATGGCCTGTTTGGTGCAGCCTGAGGTATCGTCCTTGGGATAAAAATAGATCACATAGGGCGCGCCCTTGAGGCCGGACGAGGAAAGCGTTTCGCCGCCATCGCTCGCGATCCTGAAAGAAGGCGCCGGATCACCGGCAGACAAGCCGCCCGCAGACAATTTCCTGGTCCCCACCGTTTCCAAGTCCTTCTAACCAATTGGATTTAACCCTAAGCCGCGGGGACAAGGCAACCAGGGTCCGGGACCAAGGGGCTGGGATATTTGCCCTTTTTAGGCCCAACAGTCGTAATAGGTCAGGCTAGCGTCCAGATTCCGAAATTCGCATAGTGGCTGATATCGGGATATGGGCGAATTTCGGAATCCAAGGCCGCTAGCAACATATTGATTCCTAGCGGCGTTTTGGTTTCGAGGTTCGCCCATAGCTCTATATCGAACACGTGGCGAAGTTCGAAACCACGACACCAGGACCCCAGAGAAACACCGCGTGAAGCTGCCTTTCACCAATTTCATCAAGGCCCACCACATCAGCCGAGCCGCGCTCTGTGCCGGGGCGGTGGCCGCAGCCATTGTGTTTTTCGTGGCCGGGGCGGGCTTACGCCTGTTGTGGGGACCGGTGTCGCTGGGGCCGTTGCGCGGCACCCTGGCGGGGGCCATCCAGGAAGCCTTGCCCGGCATCGACCTGGACTATGACCAAGCCGCCATCGAATGGACCCGCGACCAGGGCCGGGTGAATCTGGTGGTGTTGGGCGCCCGGATCCGGGATTCCCAGGGACATGTGGTCATCAGCGCCCCCAAGGCGGCGATCGGCCTGGCGGCGGCCCCGTTCCTGCACGGCGAGTTCGTGATCAAGCGCATCACCCTGGTGGGGGTGGAATTCTCCCTGGTTCATTTCAAGGACGGCAGCATCCGGCTGGGCAACCAGAAGAATGCCGGCAAGGATGATGTCATCGGGCGCATTCGCGATGTCATCAATGCGCGCAGCGGCCAGTCCTCTTCATTGGAGAGCTTTGCGGTCCGCAATGCCCGGATGGGTCTCAATGATGAAGTCACCGGCCTGCATGTGACGTCGACGCGCGCCAATCTTGTGCTGCGCGCGCAGGGAAAAACCATCGGCACCACTTTCGACGCAGACGTCTCCCTGTCGGGGCGCGTGGCGCATGTCACCGCCGATTTCACCTTGCCGCCCGGCAACGGGCCGGTGTTGGGGCACGCGAATTTTGCCGGACTGGACTTGCGCGGCCTGGGCGCCAATGCCGCCATGTTCGCGGGCGTGAAAGATATTCCGGTGGTGCTGAGCGCCTCCACCCAATTTCGCATGCGGAGTACCGGCAAGATCGAAGAAGCGGCTTTCGACATCACCGCGCATGGCGAAGTTCCCTTCGCGGTGATGAAAAGCAAGGCGCTGCACATCGACAGTCTCAGGCTGGTGGGCCGCTATGACGGCGCGGCGAACCATCTGGCGCTTACCACCGCCAACCTGGATGCAAAAGAAGCCCGCGCCCATCTCAAGGGCAGCGGGGACTTTTATTCCGATGCCGCCGGTGGGCTGGAGCGCGTTCGCGCCGATCTTTCCGGCGAGAATATCGCGATCAACATGCCCGGCGTTTTCGCCCAGCCGGTGAACTACCAGTCGCTGAAGGCCCAAGCCGATTACCTGGCGGGGCCGCGCCAGTTCGTGGTTACCAAGCTGAACCTGCTTGCCGCCGGCTTTGCCCTGGAGGGCTCGGGAACGGTGAGTCTGAACGACAATGGTTCGCCCGGGCTGGCCGCCAAGGCGCGCATACCGGCACTGCCGATGAGAACCTTGTTGCGCTATTGGCCGCTTCCCGTCGCGCCGGGTGCACGCGAGTGGATCGAGCAAAATATCTTCGCCGGAGACATTGGGCCGCTGGAGGCGCAGACCAATTTCACGCCCGGCATGCTGGACCAGGACATCCTGCCCGAAGACTCGCTGATGCTGACCTTCGCCATGAAGGAGCTGGAGGGTAATTATGTCACCGGGCTTACGCGCGCCACCGGCGTGAACGGCGACGCCGTCCTGACCGGCGACACGTTCAAGGCCAATTTCACCACCGGACGCATCGGGCCCCTGGCCGCCAGCCGCGGCACCGCCCTGATCCCCAACCTGCACCAGCGGGGAACGGCGGGGCAGTTTGGCGTGCATATCGAAGGCGCCATGCAAGATGTGATGTCCCTGATCGACATGAAGCCGCTGAATTATCCCACAAAGTTCGGTATCGACCCCAAGACCACGGGCGGGCGGGCCAGCGCAGATCTGATGTTCACCGTGCCGATGCTGGCCGATCTGCCGGTTGACGATGTCGGCATTTCGGTGAAGGCGGCTGTGAGCGATTTCGCCGTTACCCTGGGCGGCAAGACGCGATTGACCGATGGCGTGGTGAATTTCGACATCGACAACAGCCATTTGCATCAGAGCGGGATGGTCAATCTTGCCGATGCGCGGCTGAATGTGGATTGGACGGAAGACTTCCGCACCACGGACGACATCACCACCCGGCTGGCGGTCAAGGGACCGATGACCGAAGGCAGCCGCTTGGCACTCAATATCGGATTGATGCGCTTCTTTCGCGGCACCGTGCCCATCACCGCCGACATTACCGGTCATCGCGGCGGCCTGAGGCATGCCGACGTCACGGTCGATTTCACCCCCGCCACCCTGTCGGTGCCGATCGTCAACCTGGAGAAAATACCGGGTCAGCCGGCTTTGGGGCATATTGGGATCAATTTCGCGGCGGGAAATATCGTGCAGGATGAAACCATCCGCATCAGCGGTCCGGTATTGAATCTGAATGGCACTGCCGATTTCGACCGCAACGGCGATTTGCGGGTGCTGAATTTCCCTTCGGTCCGCATGGGTCCGTTGAACGATCTATCGTTTCAGCTCTCACGCGGCAGCAATGGCGACGATTATCTGTTGCGGGGCCACTCTTTGGACGGGTCCAAGATCGGGCGCACCGGCTCAAACGAACAGCCGGGCGGGGCTGCGGCCACGCCGCAGGACGATACGCCGACCGGCAAATTCCATATCAGCGCCAAGCTGGACCGGATGGCGATGCGCGCGGGCGTTTCCATCATGCCTTTTTCCTTCGACCTGGCGGGCATCGGCAACCGGCCTTCGGCCCTGGCGCTCAGCGGCAATGTCACCATGGCCGGCAAGAGCGCGCCCATCGCCGGCAATCTCGAGACCAGTCAGGCCGGGCGCAAGGTGACATTGACCAGCAGCGATGCCGGGCTTCTGGCGCGGGGGGTGTTCGCCTTTGAGAGCATGCGTGGCGGCGAACTGGCGGCAACGGTGAACTTGCCGGGTCAGGCCGGTGACACGGCGCCTCCGGGCAACAGCGCGCCCGATTTTTCCGGGGTGTTGACGGTGAAGAATTTCCAGATGGTCAATCAATCCCTGATCAGCCGGCTATTCTCTTCTGCGTCCTTGACCGGCTTCGGCGATCTGTTGGGCAGCGACGGCATCGGCATAGAGGAATGGAACATGCCGTTCAGTTCCAAGAACAATGTCATCAGCATCAATGGTTCGCGTGTCGTCGGACGCGGGATCGGCGCCAGCGCCGATGGCTATATCGACCGGCCGCACAACATCTTGGCGCTGAAAGGCACCTTGGTTCCCGCCTACGCGCTGAATTCGGTGCTGAGCAATATTCCGCTGCTGGGCGACTTGTTGGCGTCCAAAAAGGGCGAGGGAATTTTCGGCATCACCTATTCCATGACCGGCAATGCCGAGCAGCCGAATATCAGCACCAACCCCTTGTCGATGCTGACGCCTGGAATTCTGCGGCGGATCTTCGAGGGCCATATTCCGACCGCGGCAAATGCACCCTCGAATGCAACTCCGAATGCCCCCGCAAATGCGCCCCAGCCGCCGAAGCCGCAGACCCAGGCCCAGGAGCCCGCGCCAAAACCGCCGGTGCAATAATCTGTCATGGCCGGGCTTGACCCGGCCATCCAGTGTGCAGCTTCTCGATGGATGGCCGGCTCGGAGGCCGACCAAGACAGATTATTTGGGTTTTACAATAGCGATATTCTTGCGCCCATGCCGGACAATAAAGCCGCCGGTTTGGGGGTCGGCTTCGTCCCATCGGACGATCTCATTGGGATCTGTCACGACTTTACCGTTGATCGTGATGCCTTCTTTTATCTTATTGCGTGCGTCGGAGTTCGATTTTGCAAAGCCAGCTGCAACAATAAATGCTGTATTTGAGCGGCCGATCTTCCATTGTTCGTCCGGCCCCATATCAATAAATTTTGGCGGAAGATCGGAACTGATGATTCCTTTCTCAAATGTGGATGTGGCTGCAGTGCTTACTTTTTCCGCCGCCACGCGGCCGTGGAGAAGGGCGGTGGCCTCGGTGGCCAGCACCTTCTTGGCCTCATTCAATTCGGCGCCTTGCAGGCCTTCCAGCCGCGCGATCTCTTCCAGCGGCATATCGGTGAACAGGCGCAGGAAGCGGCCGACATCGCCATCCTCGGTGTTGCGCCAGAACTGCCAATAGTCATAGACGCTGAGCATCTCCTGGTTCAGCCACACCGCGCCCGCCGCGGTCTTGCCCATCTTGGCCCCGGAACTGGTGGTGATCAGCGGCGTCGTCAGGCCGAAAAGCTGCACGCCCGCCATGCGCCGCCCCAGCTCGATGCCGGACACGACATTGCCCCACTGATCCGAGCCGGAGGATTGCAGGCGGCAGCCATAACGCTTGTTGAGTTCAACAAAATCATAGGCCTGCATGATGGAATAATTGAATTCCAGAAAAGACATGGGCTGGTCCCGGTCCAGCCGCAGCTTGACGCTGTCCATCGTCAGCATCCGGTTGACCGAGAAGTGCCGGCCGACCTCGCGCAGGAACGGGATATACTCCCAGCGGTCCAGCCAGTCGGCATTGTCGACCATGATCGCATCCGATGGGCCGTCGCCGAATTTGAGCAGATGCTGCACGCCGCTGAGCATGCTGCGCTTGTTCTCATCGATCTGCTCGGGCGACAGGATCAGGCGGGTTTCATCCTTGCCGGAAGGGTCGCCCGCCTTGGTGGTGCCGCCGCCCATCAAAAGAATGGGGCGATGGCCGGCCTGTTGCAGCCGGCGCAGGGTCATCAACTGCACCAGATTGCCGATATGCATCGACTTGGCGGTGCAGTCGAAGCCGATATAGGCGGTGACGCGCTCGCCCTGGAACAGCGCGTCCAGCTCGCCAGGGCCCGAACAGTCGTAATAGGCCCCGCGCGCCACAAAGGTGCGAAGGAATTCGGACTGGAATTGCGGAGCGGCGGGCATAGTATGGACTCGTTCGGATAAGGCTGGCGGCATAGCACGAATGACGGAAACCTTGAAAGTCATCGGCCTGATGAGCGGCACCTCGCTGGACGGGATCGATGCCGCTCTGCTGGATACCGATGGTGAGGGTGTGGTGCGGCCCGGGCCCGGCCTGACGGCGCCTTATGACAGCCGGACACGGGCATCGTTGCGCGCCGCATTGGATACCGCGCGCGATTTCGCCCAGGGGGCGCCGGTGCCCGGCTCGATTCAGGATGCCGAACACGCCGTGACCGAGGCCCATGCCGCGGCGGTCAAGGCGCTGCTGCAAAAGACCGGTGTGGCGGCAAGCCAGGTGTCGTTGATCGGCTTTCACGGCCAGACCATCCTGCACCGTCCCGCACAGCATTGGACCTGGCAGATCGGCGATGGCGCGCTCTTGGCGCGGCTGACCGGGATCGATGTGATCAACGATTTCCGCAGCGCCGATGTCGCGGCGGGCGGGCAGGGCGCCCCCCTGATGCCGCTCTACCACGCCGCCCTGGCGCGCAAGGAATTGCGCGGGCCGCTGGTGGTGGTCAATATCGGCGGCGTCGGCAATGTGACCTATATCGACGGCGATTTGGTGCTGGCCTTTGACTGTGGCCCCGGCAATGCGCCGATCGACGACTGGATGCAGCGGCATACCGGCAAGCCGGTCGACAGGGATGGCGCGCTGGCGCGCAGCGGCCGGATTGACGAAGCGGTCCTGGCGCGGATGCTGGCCAATCCTTATTTCGACCGGCTGCCGCCAAAATCCCTGGACCGGCTGGATTTCGGCAACCAGGCGGTGGAAGGCCTGTCGCCCGCCGATGGCGCCGCGACACTTACGGCTTTCACGGCGGCGGCTTTCGCGCGGGCGCGCGAGCATTTCCCGCACTATGTGCCGATGTGGATTGTGTGCGGCGGCGGCCGGCACAACCGTTTCCTGATGGAGCAATTGCGGGCGCGGTTGGACGGTCAAGTCTGCAAGGCCGAGGATGCCGGCTGGGACGGCGATGCGCTGGAAGCGCAGGGTTTTGCCTATCTGGCGGCGCGTTCGAAAAAAGGATTGCCGCTGTCGCTGCCGACCACCACCGGCGTGGCGCAGCCCATGACCGGCGGCTGTTTTCATCGCCCATAAATCCTGTTAAATTACAGCCGTCCTTTTCGGCTGGTGATACTTGATCGCGGACGGGATTGCCCTGAACGGTGATTCTTCTTTCCGGTCTGGGGAGCTGCGGGGCCGCCTGACCTCCGGCATGCTGACTTTGGGCCTGCATTTGGCGTTTCTGGCTGCGGTGCTCGGCGGGTTGGTCTGGCAACGGCCCCCAATCAATACGCCCTCACTCAGTGTTACTTTGCTCAAGCCGATTGAAAAAAGAGTGCTGGCGCCCAAGCCATCGCTGCATATGGTGCTGCCCCATGCGGTGGCGGTGCCCCCGCCGATATTCGATATTCGTCCCGATACATCCCCCGTCATGGTCGCACCCGTGGATGGCGCATCCCAGTCAGTCGGCATGGCACAGGGCCGGGCCGGGGTGGGCACGGCATCCGGCAATGGGGGCGTTGAACCCTATTTCATTGACCCTGCTTATCTGGCGCTTTTGTCCCGTCATGTGGGAAAGTTTTTCGCGTATCCTGAGATGGCCTGCCGTTTTCATCAGAACGGCGTCGTCGATGTGCATTTCTGGATGGATCGGCAGGGACATGTCCTGAGTTACGACATCGCCAAGTCGTCGGGCTTTCCGCTGCTGGATGCTGAGGTCCTGACCATGATCCGCCAGGCCGCGCCTTTGCCGCCTTTTCCGCAGAGCATGCGCTATCCTCGGCTCAATGCGGTTCTGTCGATTGTCTTCACGCAGTGCTGAAAATTCTCAGCGGCCTTCGCGGGGCTTGGACATCATATTGGAGACATATTCCTTCACCGTCTCAACCACTTCGGCTTCGTGCTTGTCGAAGAAGTGATTGGCGCCGTCTATCTTGTTGTAGGTGATCTTGATGCCCTTCTGGGCGGTGAGGCGGTCCACCAGCTTCTGCACATCCGGCTCCGGCACCACGTTATCCCGGGTGCCGTGCACGATCAGGCCCGAAGCCGGGCAGGGCGCCAGGAAGGCGAAGTCATACATGCTGGCGGGCGGGGCAATGGAGACAAAGCCGGTGATCTCCGGCCGGCGCATCAGAAGCTGCATGCCGATCCAGGCGCCGAAGCTGATGCCGCAGACCCACACATTGGAAGGATTCGGATAGAGCGTATTCATCCAGTCCAGTATGGCGGCGGCGTCGCTGAGTTCGCCCGCGCCATTGTCGAAGCTGCCCTGGCTCCTGCCGACGCCACGGAAATTGAACCGCACCGTGGTGCAGCCCAAGCCGTGGAACATGTGGAAGAGGTCATAGACCAGGGGGTTGTTCATGGTGCCCCCGAATTGGGGGTGCGGATGCAGCACCAGCGCCATGGGCGCGCCGGGGTTTTTCTGCCGCTGGTAACGCGCTTCGATACGCCCCGCTGAGCCGGGTAAAATGATATCAGGCATGAATTCCCCAAAGGCTATTCTACAAGCAAAAGACTCGGTTTTTATGGGGTCGCGACCCTTAAAAAAACGAAGCTAATTCATATGCTTACAGGATAGATCACCAAAAGACCGCGAATACTTGACCAATCTACTCGGGAACTCTATATCCCGGCCATCAGGCGTGCCTTCTGGCTCTGGCCCTCTCTACACCGGGAGGGGGGTCAAAAAGCAAGGAAAAACGCCTCTTTACCGAAGGGAACCTGACATGCGGCTAAGCACCAAGGGACGTTATGCGGTGATGGCGATGGCCGACCTGGCCGGCAATGCCACAAATGCCCAAATGCCGGGCGACCCCCGCCCTGTGGCGCTGGCCGATATCGCCGCCCGCCAGGACATTTCGCTCTCCTATCTGGAGCAGCTCTTCGCCAAGTTGCGGCGGGGCGGGCTGGTGACCAGCGTGCGCGGTCCGGGCGGCGGTTACCGTCTGTCGCGGCCCAGCGGCGAGCTGCGGATCGCCGACATTATTTTGGCGGTGGACGAGCCCATCGCCGCCACCCGTTGCAAGACCGGCAGCACCAAGGGCTGCACCAAGACCGGGGCGCGCTGCGTCACCCACGATCTGTGGGAAGAACTCGGCCAGCAGATCCATGTTTTTCTGTCGTCGGTTTCGCTGGCCGATGTGGTGGAGCGCCGCGTGCTGGGGCGTTCCAAACCCTGCAACGACATGAATGCGGTGCTCGAGAGCGAGACCGCGGCCGCCTGAGCAAAGACATGCATTACCTGGATCACAATGCCACTTCCCCGATACGCCCCGAGTGCCTCTCGGCGGTAACCCACGCTTTGACGACGGGCGGCAATCCATCCTCGATCCACGCCAATGGCCGCGCCGCGCGCGCCATCGTGGACGAAGCCCGCGCCCGCGTCGCCGCGCTGGCGGGTGCGCCCGCCGATGCGGTGATCTTCACCAGCGGCGCCACCGAATCCAACAATCTGGCGCTGTTCGGCGCAGTCGAAGGATCGCTCGAGGCCGAGGCGTCCCGCATCACCCGTATTTTCGTTTCCGCCATCGAACATTCCTCGGTGCTGGCCACCGCCGGCCGGTTGGCAGAACGCTTTCCTTGGGTGCGGGTGTCGCACCTGCCCGTAACTGCCGACGGCATCCTCGATCTGGAAGCGCTGCGGGTTGTCCTGCGCGAAGGCAAGGGCCGCGCCCTGGTGGCGGTGATGGCGGCCAATAATGAGACCGGAACGGTGCAAGCCATCGCTCAAGTCTCCGCGCTGGTGCGTGAAGCCGGCGCCCTGCTGCTGGTGGATGCGGTGCCCGCGGCCGGCAAGATCAAGCTGGATTTTTCGCTTTGCGATTACATGACCTTGTCGGCGCACAAGATCGGCGGGCCGCAGGGCGTCGGCGCGTTGCTGGCGCGCGATCGGGTGCCCTTGGCGCCGCAACTGGTGGGCGGCGGACAGCAGAAGGGCTTGCGGGCGGGAACCGAAAATCTGTCCGGCATTGCCGGTTTTGGCGCGGCGGCGCATGCCCTGGAAGATGGCGAGGGCGAGCGCGCCCGTATCGCTCATCTGCGCGATCATTTCGAGGCGGCGCTGAAGGCCGCGGCGCCGGAAACGATTTTCTTCGGCGGCAGGGTGGAACGGCTGTGCAGCACCTCGGCTTTCGCCATTCCGGGCCTGACGGCAGAAACCGCGTTGATCGGGCTTGATCTGGACGGCGTGATGATGAGTTCGGGTTCGACCTGTTCGTCCGGCAAGGTTGCGGTCAGCCATGTGCTCACCGCCATGGGCGTGGAAGACAAGCTCGCGGCTTGCGCCTTGCGCGCCAGCTTTGGCTGGCCTTCCAGCATGGATGACGTCACGGCGGCGGTCCAATCGCTGCTGAAGCTGCGCGAACGGGCGCCCAAAAGTCGTTCGGGAAAGGTGGCCGCATGAGCATTGCCGCCGAAACCAAGAGCCAGGTCGCTGAACTGGGCGAGAAATACAAATACGGCTTTGTCACCGACATCGAGATGGAGCGCGCGCCCAAGGGCCTGTCGGAAGACACGGTGCGTTATATCTCGGCCAAGAAGGGCGAGCCGGAATGGATGCTGGAATGGCGGTTGGGCGCCTTCCGCCGCTGGCAGGCGATGACCGAGCCAAAATGGGCGCGGGTGCATTACCCCAAGATCGATTATCAGGCGGCTTACTATTATGCCGCGCCGAAAAATACGCCCCTGAAGCAGAGCCTGGATGAGGTCGATCCCAAGCTGCTGGAGACTTACAAGAAGCTGGGCATCCCGCTGCAGGAACAGATGGCGCTGGCCGGTGTGGCGGTGGATGCGGTGTTCGACAGCGTTTCGGTCGCCACCACTTTCAAGGAAAAGCTCAACGAGGCGGGGGTGATCTTCTGCCCGATCAGCGAGGCGATCCGCGACTATCCGGAACTGGTGAAACAGTATCTGGGCACCGTGGTGCCGGTGACCGACAATTTCTTCGCCACCTTGAACGCGGCGGTGTTCTCGGACGGCACCTTTGTCTATGTCCCCAAGGGTGTGCGCTGCCCGATGGAGCTGTCCACCTATTTCCGCATCAATGCCAGCGAGACCGGCCAGTTCGAGCGCACCCTGATCATTGCCGACGAAGGCAGCTATGTCTCGTATCTGGAAGGCTGCACCGCGCCCAAGCGCGACGAAAACCAGCTGCATGCCGCGGTGGTCGAGCTGGTGGCGCTTGACAATGCCGAGATCAAATATTCCACGGTGCAGAACTGGTATCCCGGCGACGAGAACGGGCTGGGCGGTATCTTCAATTTCGTCACCAAGCGCGGCGATTGCCGGGGCAAGAAGTCCAAGATCAGTTGGACGCAAGTCGAGACCGGTTCGGCGATCACCTGGAAATACCCGTCCTGCATCCTGCGCGGCGACGAAAGCGTGGGCGAATTCTATTCCATCGCCATCGCCAATCATCACCAGCAGGCCGATACCGGCACCAAGATGATCCATCTGGGCGCCAACACCCGCTCGCGCATCATTTCCAAGGGCATTTCGGCCGGCAAGGCGCAGAACACCTATCGCGGCCTCGTCAGCGTCTATGGCAAGGCCCAGAACGCGCGCAACTATACCCAGTGCGACTCGCTATTGATCGGCGGCGACTGCGGCGCCCATACCGTGCCCTATATCGAAAGCCGTAACAAAAGCGCGCGCATCGAGCATGAGGCGACCACGTCGAAAATCGCCGAGGACCAGCTGTTCTATTGCCTGGCGCGCGGCATTCCGCAGGACGAGGCGGTGTCCTTGATCGTCAATGGCTTCTGCCGGGAAGTGCTGCAGCAACTGCCGATGGAATTCGCGGTCGAGGCACAGAAGCTGGTCGGCATCTCTCTGGAAGGTTCGGTGGGTTAGTCATGCTTGAGATCAAGAACCTGCATGTCGCGGTAGGCGGCAAGGAAATCCTCAAGGGCCTGAGCCTGTCGATCCGTGCCGGCGAAGTGCATGCCATCATGGGCCCGAATGGTTCGGGCAAGTCCACGCTATCTTATGTGCTGGCGGGCCGCGCAGGTTATGACATCACTCAGGGCAGCATCCTTTATAACGGCGAAAACCTTGCGGCTTTGTCGCCGGAAGTGCGCGCCGCCAAGGGCGTGTTCCTGGCGATGCAATATCCGGTGGAAATTCCCGGCGTCACCACCATGACGTTCCTGAAGACCGCGCTCAATTCCCAGCGCCGGGCGCGTGGCGAAAGCGATATCGACGCGGTTGGCGTGCTCAAGCTGGTGCGGGCCAAGGCCAAGACCTTGAACGTCTCCGAAGAGATGCTCAAGCGCGCGCTGAATGTGGGTTTTTCCGGCGGCGAGAAGAAGCGCCTGGAAATCCTGCAAATGGCGATCTTCGAGCCCAAGCTGGCGATCCTGGACGAAACCGATTCCGGATTGGACATCGATGCCCTGAAGCTGGTGGCGGAAGGCGTGAATACGCTGCGCGATCCGGCGCGCGCCATGCTGGTGATTACCCATTACCAGCGCCTGCTGGATTACATCGTGCCCGACCGCATTCACGTTCTGGCCAACGGCCGCATCGTGGCGGAAGGCGGCAAGGAACTGGCGCTGGAGCTGGAAGCCAAGGGCTATGAGCATATCGTGAAGGAGCCCGCATAGTGGCTGCCCTGGTTCTCGGTCTGCCGGAGGCGCGCCGCAATGAAGCGGCGGCGGTGTTCCGCGCGCGCGGCGTGCCGCATCGCCGGATCGAGGAATGGAAATATTCCGACCTTAAATCGGCGCTGGGCGAAGCGGGTGTCGGCGCGGTGGTGGCGCAGTGGCTGGTCGGCAATCTGCCGTGCGGCGTGGAAGTCTTCGATCTGGCGCAGAACAATCCGCCCGCCGAAATTCCAGATTGGGTGCGGGAGAATTTTGCCACGGCGACCCACAACGCCATGAGTTCCGCATCCCTGGCGCTGTCATCGGGCGGCGTGGCCTTCCGGGTGCCCAAGGGCGCCCAGATTACCGATCTGCTGAAAGTGGACTTTACCGGCCCGGGCCATGTCCGTGGCCTGCTGGTGCTGGAAGACGGCGCATCGCTGACCCTGGTGGAGGGAGTGGGTATTGCCGACTTCCGCAATGTCGGCTTTGAGATTGTGCTGGGCGAAGGCGCAAGCCTGGACCATGTGCGGATTTCGCCCGATGGCGGCGAGGCCGTGCTGGTGGAAGAGGCCGCGGTGCATGTGGCGGCGCGAGCAATCTATCGCGCCCATTTCGCCGGTTTCGGCAGCAAGTTGTCGCGCATGGAGTTGGAGATCGCACTGGAAGGCGAGGGCGCACAGGCACACCTCTCCGGCGTTTCGGTGCTGGATGGCAAGCGCCACAGTGACGTCACCACCCATGTCATTCACCGGGTGGGCAACACCAACAGCACCCAATTGTTCAAGCATGTCGCGGGCGGCGGCAGCCGCGCCGTCTATCAGGGCAAGGTGACGGTGGCCAAGGGCGCCAATGGCAGCGACAGCAACCAAAGCGCCAAGGCGTTGCTGCTGGGCGACGGCGCCGAGGCCGACCTCAAGCCGGAACTGGAAATCTTCGCCGATGACGTGAAATGCGCCCATGGCGCGGCAGTCGGCGACCTGGATGCGGAATCCCTGTTCTATCTGCGGGCGCGGGGGATTCCCGAGACGGAAGCGCGGGGCCTGTTGCTGCACGCATTCCTGGAAGATGCGGTGGCGGAAATCTCCAATATCGATCAGCGGGAGCTGGTGCGCACCGAATTGCTGACGGCGCTGAGGGCGATGGCATGACAGCGCAAAGCAAAATCGCTGCTTCCTTCGACGCCGAAAAGGTCCGTGCCGATTTCGAGATATTGTCGCGCCGGGTCTATGGCAAGCCGCTGGTCTATCTGGACAGCGGCGCATCCGCCCAGAAACCACGCGTGGTGCTGGATGCGATGCGCGACTTTGCCCAAAGCGAATATGCCAATGTCCATCGCGGGGTGCATTTCCTCTCCGCCGCCGCCACCGACCGCTATGAGGCGTCGCGGCGCACGGTGCAGAAATTCCTGGGTGCCGCCCGCGAGGACGAGATCGTCTTCACCAAGGGCGGTACCGAAGCGATCAATCTCGTTTCCTACTCTTACCTGGCGCCGCTGATACAGCCGGGCGACGAGATCGTGCTGACGGTAATGGAGCATCATTCCAACATCGTTCCCTGGCATTTCCTGCGCGAGCGGCAGGGCGCGGTGCTGCGCTGGGTCGATGTGCGGGACGATGGCAGCCTGGATATCGAAACGCTGGACGCAGCAATCAACAGCAAAACCAAGCTCGTCGCCGTCACCCACATGTCCAATGTGCTGGGTACCATCACGCCGCTGAAAGAGATCGTCGCTCGCGCCCATGCCAAAGGCGTGCCGGTGCTGGCTGATGGCTGCCAGGGCGCGGTGCATGAACCGGTCGATGTTCAGGCGCTGGACATCGATTTCTATGCCATCACCGGCCACAAGCTTTACGGCCCAACCGGCATCGGCGCCCTGTATGCCAAGCGGGCGCATCTCAAGGCGATGCGGCCTTTCAACGGTGGTGGTGAGATGATCCGTGAAGTGATGAAGGATCGCATCGCTTACGCCGATCCGCCGGCCCGGTTCGAGGCGGGAACCCCGCCGATCATCGAAACCGTCGGCTTGGCCACCGCGCTGGACTATCTGAGCGCGTTCGACCGCAAGGCGGTGGCGGCGCATGAGCATGATCTTCTGGCCTATGCCCGCGAGCAGGTCAGGCAATTCAACTGGCTGCGGGTGATCGGCGATGCCCCCGGCAAGGGCGCAATCCTGTCATTCGAGGCCGAGGGGATGCATGCCCACGACCTCGCCACCATATTGGACAGGGAAGGCGTGGCGGTCCGCGCCGGACATCACTGCGCCCAGGTGCTGATGGAGCGTTTCGGCGTCGCGTCCACCAGCCGGGCCAGCTTTGCCCTGTACAACACACGCGCCGATGTGGATGCGTTGATTGCGGGTCTTTCCAAGGCGCGCGGGATATTGATGACATGACGGACAGCGCGCTTCGCGAACTGTATCAGGAGGTCATTCTCGACCATTCGCGCCATCCGCGTCATTACGGCGCGCTGGAAGGCGCCAGCCACAAGGCGGAAGGCTATAATCCGCTGTGCGGCGACCGGGTGACGGTCTATCTCAAGCTGGGCGAGGACAATCGCGTCGCCGACATCAAATTCGAAGGCAAGGGTTGCGCCATCAGCCAGGCCTCCGCCTCGATGATGACCGACATGCTCAAGGGCCGTACCGCCGCGGAGGCCGACCGGCTGATGCAGGGGTTCCTTCACCTGGTGAAGGGCGAAGACGCCAGCGACCTGCCGGAAGACGACCGCGAGCGGCTGGAAGTGATGGGCGGGATTTCGGAATTTCCCATGCGGGTGAAATGCGCCACCCTGGCCTGGCATACCTATCGGAACGCGGTAGAGGAGGGCGCGACATGAGCGACGCCGCCGTTCCCCAAATGCCTTCTTCGGTCTCCGCCCTGAGCCAGCAGGAGCTGGACGACTTCACCACCAAGCTGGTGACAGCCCTGAAGACCGTTTACGACCCCGAGATCCCGGTTGATATCTACGAACTCGGGCTTATCTATAAGGTGGATGTCGCCGACAATAAGGACGTCAAGGTGGACATGACCCTGACCGCGCCAAACTGCCCTGTGGCTGGCGAGATGCCGGGCAATGTCAAGGCGGCGCTGGAAACCGTGGACGGTATCGGCGAGGTCACGGTCAATATGACTTTCGATCCGCCCTGGACGCCGGAACGGATGAGCGAAGAAGCCAAACTCGAATTGAACATGTTCTGATGGATACGCAGACGAAAAAGCCGCGGCGCGAGCGCCCCCAGCCGGTAAAGCTGACCGAGGCCGCCGCCGCGCGCCTGCAGGAAATCATGGCCAATGCCGACGGCAAATATCTCGGCCTGCGGGTCGGCGTCACCAATGGCGGCTGCGCCGGCATGAGCTACACCATGGCCTATGCCGAGGATACAAAACCGTTCGAGGAAGTGATGGAAGACAAGGGGGTCAAGATTTTCATCGATCCCAAGGCGATCCTGTTCCTGATCGGCACCGAACTGGATTTCGTCCAGGAGAAGCTGGGCGCGCGCTTCCTGTTCAACAATCCCAACCAGACCAGCGCATGCGGCTGCGGCGAGAGCGTGCAGATCACGCCTGCGCCGGCCCATGAAGCGTGATCCGCGCCGCTTCGACGATCTCTTTCAGTATTTCGGCGCCATCACTGTCCGTCGCATGTTCGGCGGCGAGGGTATTTATGCGAGCGAGCAGATCATCGGACTGGTGATTGATGAGAGGATCTATCTGAAAACCACGGACAGCAACCGCGCCGATTATCTCGCTGGAGGTTGCAAGCCCTTCACCTTCCGGCGCGGCAAGAAAATCACCGCCACATCCTATTATGCCGTGCCGGAACGCCTACTGGACGATCCGGAGGAGTTTGCGATATGGGCACGAAAAGCGCAGGCTGCCGCGCTGGCTCCGAAACCGCCGGGTAAGAAACGGCGCTGATTTATTTCTGCCGAAAAATCGGCTCGCGCTTTTCCTGAAACGCCGCCAATCCCTCCGCGAAATCCTCGGTCACGCCCGCACGCTGCTGCGCCTGTGCCTCGCGCGCCAATTGCGCTTCATGGCCCTCGCGGTCCCAGAGCAGCTTGCGGGTGAGGGCTAGAGCGGCGGGGCCCTCCGCCAGGCGCCGGGCCAGCGCCATGGCTTCGTCCATCAGCCGCGCTTCGTCCACCACCCCGTTGATCAATCCCCATTCCAACGCCTTTTCGGCGGGCAATTTTTCCGCCAGCAGCGCCATCTCGCGCGCCCGCGCCAGCCCGATCAGGCGCGGCAGCAGCCAGGTAATCCCGCCGTCCGGCGCCAGACCGATGCGGGTGAAAGACAAAAGGAAATAAGCAGAGCGGGCTGCGACGATCAGATCGCCCATCAGCGCCAGGCTCATGCCGATCCCTACCGCCGGTCCATTGACCGCCGTGACAATGGGCATATCCAGATCGCGCAGCCGGCGGAATGCGGGATGAAAGACCCGCTCCAACACCTGGCCCGCGCCTTTGGTCCGGTGGGCGGACAGTTCTTTCATGTCGGCGCCGGAACAAAAGCCCCGGCCATTGCCGGTCAGGATCAGGGCGCGGAACGAACCGGCCTGAACCGCGTCCAGCGCGGCATTCAGCCCGGCCATCATGGACTCTGAAAGGGCATTGACGCTGTCGGGCCGGTTCAGCGCCAGGATCGCGACCTTGCCATCCGCGCTGAGCGTGACGCCATCGAATGTCTGCAAGTGGACCCCCGCAAAGCTTTACGCGAGCATACTGCAAATGCGGCGGATTGGTTAGGCGGCGCTAGGCTGCGCTCGTCTCGAGCGCGGCCATGCGCGGATCGCTCTGGTTAATCACCATGTTGCGGCCATTATGCTTGGCGCCATAAAGGCAGGCATCGGCCCGGCGAACCACTGCTTCGACCGGGTCTCCGGGCGCGACTTGGGCGACGCCGATGGAGATGGTGATGGTGCCAAGCACATCGCCGGTGGATTTTTTCACCAGCTTCTTGGCCTCGACGGTCGTGCGGATCTGGTTGGCGACCTTGGTGGCGGCCTCCAGGCTGGTGCCGCGCAGCAGCACGGCGAATTCCTCGCCGCCATAGCGTGCCGCGGTGTCGCGGCCCTTGACATTTTCCGACAGGCAAGCGGCGACAAGGCGCAACACCTGATCGCCGGTCTGGTGGCCCCAGGTATCGTTGAAATTCTTGAAATGGTCGATGTCGCACAACAGCAGCGACACCGGCTCGCCTTCGCCGTTCACCGCCGCCACGGCGGCGCGCGCGGCTTCGTCGAATGCCTTGCGGTTGGCGATGCAGGTCAGCGGGTCGGTCAGGCTTTCCTTGCGAACGTCGGCGAGCTTGTCGCGCAGTTCGGAGACCTGTTGCGAAGATGCCTGCAATTCGCCTTCCAGACTCTTGGCGCGATGTTCCATGGCGCGGGTGGCGGCGATCAGTCCATCCACCAGCTTGCGCACGTCGGCGGGGCTGCGTTCGCCCCCCAATTCGCCGGTGGCGGCGGACAGCGTGTCCTTGTAGTCGGCGGTATCGCGCGCCGATGTTTCCAGCTTGCCCAGCATGTCCGCGATCAGGGATTCGATATTGCCGCCCACCGACTCCATCGCCATCGCCGTGCGTGCGCCCGAAAGGCAACGCAGGCGCAGGTCGGTAAGGATGTCGGGGGTGAAGGGCTTCTTGGACTTGATGAAAGCGGCCATCACCTGAGTCAAGGCCGGGTTCTCGCCCGAAGTGTAGGCATAGAACAGCTCAAAATTGTCGGGGGTCGCGACGACGTCGACTTCGGCCATCAGCGCGAGCGCCGTTTTGGCAACATTCTGTTCGCGATTGTGACCGAACACGTCCACCATCCCCGGAAGGCTAATCCCTATTGAGGCCCAGTGTGCACACGCCAATGTATAAAAAGCGTTAAGTAACGGCGGTTTTTGATCGTGAAATGTTAAAATAGGCGGCGATTTCGCTCCGATTTTACAGCCGCTTAGTTCCGAATCCAGGTCTGGATCGGGCTATTGCGGGTCGGGCTTCTTCACCGGCACCGGCCGAAAAAGGAAGGCGGGCAGATCGCTCTTGTCCACCGCCTCGGAGCGGGCGGCCTGCTCATTATGTTGCCGCTGGCTGCCGCGTTCGCGTTTCTCGTGGTTTGGCCGCTTCTCCTGCTTGTCCTGATGCGGCCTGTCTTGATGTGTCCTCTCCGGGTGCCGCTTGGCTTGATGCTCCGCATGGGCGCGTGGTTGCTGGACGGGAGCCTCGGCCGGGATGGTGGCGACAGGCTCCATGCTGGCAACCTGATCGTGAAATTTTCCGCCTGGCGGGCGGCGGTCATGCTGCTTGCCGCCCTGGCTACGGCCCCGGTCGCGGCCGCCTTTACTGCCACGTCCATGGCGGTCGCCATCGCGGCGGGGACGGTTTTCCTCGCGCACTTCGATATCCATCATCTCGCGGCGCGCCAGTTTCTGTCCGGTGATCTTTTCAATCGCTTCGATATATTTGCCGTCGCGATGCGAGGCCAGCATATAGGCGGCGCCGCTGCGTCCGGCGCGCCCGGTGCGGCCGATGCGGTGGACATAATCGTCGGCATGGATCGGCACGTCGAAATTGAACACATGGCTGACGGCGGGAACGTCCAGCCCGCGCGCCGCCACGTCGCTGGCGACCAGGATCTTGAGTTCGCCGGCGCGAAACTTGTCCAGGGTCTTGGTGCGCAGCGATTGATCGAGATCGCCATGAATCGGAGCGGCGTCGAAGCCATGCTTGGCCAGGCTCTTGGCCACCACATCCACGTCGCGCTTGCGATTGCAGAAGACGATGGCGTTGTTCAAGGTCGGCTCCGCCTCGCGGATCAGGCGGCGCAGCGCTTCGCGCTTGGCCCAGTCATTGGCGGGAATTTCCACCACTTCCTGGGTGATGTTGGCGGCGGTGGTGGCGGGACGCGAAACCTCGATGCGCACCGGATTGTGCAGGAACTGGTCGGTGAGGCGCTGGATTTCCGGCGGCATGGTGGCCGAATAGAACAGCGTCTGGCGGGTGAAGGGCAGCTTCTTGCAGATTTCCTCCACGTCGGGAATGAAACCCATGTCCAGCATGCGGTCGGCTTCGTCGATCACCAGGATATTGACCTGGCTCAAGAGCAGGCGGCCCCGGTTGAAATGGTCCATCAGGCGGCCGGGGGTGGCTATCAGCACGTCCACGCCGCGATCCAGCTTCTTGATCTGTTCGTCCATCGCCGTGCCGCCGATCAGCAGCGCGTGGCTGAGCTTGGAATATTTGCTGTAGCGGTCGAAATTCTCCGATACCTGGTCGGCCAGTTCGCGGGTCGGCTCCAGCACCAAAGCGCGGGGCATGCGCGCCTTGGCGCGGCCGCGCGACAGCATCTCGATCATCGGCAGGGTGAAGCTGGCGGTCTTGCCGGTGCCGGTCTGGGCGATGCCGATCAGATCGCGCCGCTGCAGCACCACGGGGATGCCCTGAGCCTGGATCGGGGTCGGGGTGGTGTAGCCGCTGTCGGCCACCGCCTTGAGGATCTGGGCGTCGAGGCCCAAAGCGTCAAAGCCGGTTTTCACCGCAGGACTATCTGGGGCGTCTTGGGTCGAAGATTGAGGTTTTTCAATAACTTCGATTAGTCCGGCTTCCGCGCCGGAGGTCGTCACACTGGTCGTGGCACGCTCCTGAAAGGGGCGCGACGTGTGGCGCCCATGGCCGCACGCCCGGATGGCGGTGCGACTCTTATCGCAGCGCACAATAGGGATATTCCTCGAAAAAGCAAGATATGCCTGTATTTTCCGGCCCAGGCGGAACTTCAGGAGGAATTGTGGTCCGGATATGGGCTCTTGCCGCGCTGGCCGCGGGCATCTGGTTGCTGAGCGCCCATGGCCAATCCCGGCCTGAGGCTTTGGGACCCGATGCGCCCGCCACACAATTCTCGGCGGGGCGCGCCGATGCCGTGCTGGGCCGGATTCTGGACCGGCAACGCCCGCATCCGGCAGGCTCGGCGGAAAGCGGTGCGGTGCGGGCGCGCATCCTGAAAGAACTTGCCGATCTGGGTGTAGCCACCCGCGTTCAGAGTCAGATGAGCTGCTTCAGCGAACCGCGCTGGGCCAGCATCTCCTGCGGCAGCGTCAACAACATCGTCGCGGAGGTTGTTCCGGGATCCGGCCGGCAGATTGTGCTGATGGCCCATACCGACTCCGTCGCCGCTGGTCCTGGCGCGGGCGACGACGCATCCGGGGTCGCCACGATCTTGGAATCCATCCGCGTCCTGAAGGCGCGGGCCCTGCGCAGTGAACATCCCGTCATCGCCCTGCTGACCGACGGCGAGGAGAATGGGCTGCTGGGCGCCGCCGCCTATCTGCGCGATCCGCTGGCGCGCGACCGGATCGGGACAGTGATCAATATGGAAGCGCGCGGCAATGCGGGGCCGAGTTATCTGTTCCAGACCGGAGCCGGTGATGCGCGATTGATCGACCTGTATGCGCGCGCGGTGCCGCATTACGCCGCTTCTTCGCTCTATGCCGAAATCTACAAATACCTGCCCAATGATACCGACATGACGCCGTTCCTGGCGGCGGGCATCACCGGCTATAACTTTGCCTTCATCGGCAACGCCGCGCAGTATCATACGCCGCTCGACCGGCGCGAGAATATCGATCGGCGCAGCTTGCAGCAGCATGGCGACAATCTTGTGGGATTGGCCGATGCGCTGGGCCATGCCGATCTCACCGGCCTGAAAAGCGGCAATGCGATCTACATGGATGTGCTGGGCCGCTGGCTGCCACGGCTGCCGCAGCCATGGTCCCTGCCTTTGTCCGTCGTTGCCTTTGTTTTGATTGCGTTGGCTGGTGTGCGGCACGGAGGGGGCCGGCGGTTTGCGCTTGGATTGCTGATGCCGCCTTTGTTGCTGGCGGGATGTATCGGCGTCGGTTATGCGCTGCATGGCTTGGCCGCGTGGGTTTCCGGCCATGCCGATCCTTCTTTCGCGTATCCCGTCTGGCTGCGGCTATCCCTGGCCGTCGGCGTCTTTGCCGTGGCGCTGTTGGCCGCTTGCGCCGCCAACGCCACGGCCTGCTGGCTCTGGCTGGCGGGATTGGCGATCATCTGTTCGATCTGGGCGCCCGGAGCCGCGCCCTATTTCCTGTTCCCCTGCCTGGTGGCGGCGCCTCTGCTGCTGGCAAGCGCACGCGGCGCAAAAGACTGGGCGCAATTCGCGGCGGCACTGGCGGGATTGGTGGTCTGGCTCGGCCTCAATCAAGGCAGCGAAGTGATCATGGGACTTCGGATGCATCCGTTGTTTACCGTGACAGCAGCCTTCGCCCTGATCCCGTTATTGCCCTTGCTGGCGAATGCGAAGGGCAGAGCGGTTTCGGCGGCGCTATCGCTGGTGCTGGCCATCGGTCTGGCGGTGGCGGCGGGGATGCAGCCTGCTTACAGCGATAAGGCCCCCATACGGCTCAATCTTCGCTATGTCGAGAGCGAGGGCAAAGCCTGGTGGCTGGCTGATCCGGTAGCGCATCTTCCCGCAAGCCTGCGTGCCGCCGCACCGTTTTCGCGGGGCCCCCGGCGCATGGTGGAGACGGGCTATGCCGCACCCGCAGGCGCGGCGCATTATCTCGCGCCCTCGGCTCGTGTGACGCGCCTGGGCGATATCGTGACCCTGGATATACAGGCGGAGGGCGATGGTGTGGTGCTGGATATTCCAGCTGAGGCGCGGCTGCGCGCCGTCACGGTGGGAGGCGTAACCATGGCCGGGGATGAAAAGCATACGTCCATCGTTTGCGGCACACCGGACTGCGCCCGCGCCCGCATGATCCTCAAGCTGGCATCACCGTCGCCGCTCGCCCTGGACTTGCTTGTGTATCGGCGGGGCTTGCCGCCGGAAGGCGCAAAACTTCTTGCCGCCCGGCCTGCCGATGCCGTGCCGTCCCAGGGCGGCGACCGCAGCGTGCTGGCGGCGAAAATCGCGATACCGGCGCGCTAGGAGCGACCGCCCAGCGAATGCGCAGCATTCCAGCGTTAGGCGCGCGACCAAAAATCAGATATCGACGGCCTCTTTGGCAAACTCCGCATTCTCTTGAATAAACTGGAAGCGCAGTTCCGGCTTCTTGCCCATCAGGCGCTCGAACAGATTTTCGGTCTCTTTGATGTCGTCGCCGGGAATATGAACCTGCAGCAAGGTGCGGTGCCCTGGCCGCATGGTGGTTTCCTTCAGCTGCGCCGGCATCATTTCGCCTAAGCCCTTGAAGCGCGAGACTTCCACCTTGGCGCCGGCGCGGAATTCCTTTTTCAAGATCCGTTCCCGGTCGGCATCGTCGCGAGCATAGATGGTCTTGCCGCCCTGGGTGAGGCGGTAAAGCGGCGGCATGGCGAGATAGAGATTTCCGCCGGTAATCAGTTCCGGCATTTCGCGATAGAAAAAGGTCAGCAGCAGCGAAGCGATATGGGCGCCATCGACATCGGCGTCGGTCATGATGATGACGCGCTCATAACGCAGCGCGCCGGCATCGTATTTTGCCCCCGTGCCGCAACCCAGCGCCTGCACCAGGTCGCTGAGTTCCTGGTTCTGCTGCAGCTTGCCCGCCGCGGCGGACGCCACATTCAAAATCTTGCCGCGCAGGGGCAGGATCGCCTGGGTGTTTCGGTCGCGCGCCTGCTTGGCGCTGCCGCCGGCGCTGTCGCCCTCCACCAGGAAGATTTCCGTGCCTGCCGCTTCGTCGCGGCTGCAGTCGGACAGCTTGCCCGGCAGCCGCAGCTTGCGGGTCGCCGCCTTGCGGCTGACCTCCTTTTCCTGTTTGCGCTTCAGCCGGTCCTCGGCGCAGTCGATCACAAAGCCCAGCAGCTTGTCGGCTTCCGCCGGGCTTTCCGCCAGCCAATGGTCGAAGTGATCGCGCACCACATTCTCCACCAGGCGCTGGGCGTCGGGTGAAGACAGCTTGTCCTTGGTCTGGCCCTGGAATTCCGGTTCGCGGATGAAGACCGACAGCACCGCGCAGGCCGCGTCCATCACATCGTCAGCGGTGATGAGGGCTGTCTTGCGATTGCTGGCGCGTTCGCCATGGGCGCGCAATGCCTTGGTCAGCGCGTTGCGCAATCCCTGTTCATGGGTGCCGCCCTGGAGGGTGGGAATGGTGTTGCAATAGGAGCGGGTAAAGGCATCGCGCGACGGCGCCCAGGTGACGGCCCATTCCACCGTGCCGCGCGCGCCATCGTCCTTGGCCCGGTTCTCCGTGCGCCCGGCGAATTCGCGCGGCGTGACAGTCTGGGCTTTTCCGATCTCACTGCGCAGGAAGTCCAGCAACCCGCCGGGAAATTTCAGCACATCCTCGGCCGGGGTCTCGTCCTTGATCAGGGCGGGATCGCAGGACCAGCGGATCTCCACCCCCCGGAACAGATAGGCCTTGGACTTGGCCATGCGGTGCAGCCGGGCGGGAGAGAATTGCGCGTCGGCGAAAATCTTCATGTCCGGCTTGAAAGTGGTGATGGTGCCCCGGCGGTTGACCGCGCCCAGGTCCTTCAATTTTCCGATCGCCAGGCCGCGCTCAAAACGCATCTTATGGGCGTGCTTGTCGCGCGCCACCTCCACATCCATCCATTCGGACAGGGCATTGACCACCGAGGCGCCCACGCCATGCAAGCCGCCGCTGGTGTCATAGGCCTTGCCGTCGAATTTTCCGCCGGCATGCAAGGTGGTCATGATGACTTCCAGCGCCGACTTGTTCTTGAATTTGGGGTGCGGGTCGACCGGGATGCCGCGGCCATTGTCGCGAACCGAGAGCACGTTTCCCGCCTTCAGTTCCACTTCGATGCGCGTGGCATGTCCCGCCACGGCTTCGTCCATGGAATTGTCGATGATTTCCGCCGCCAGATGGTGCAGGGCGCCCACGTCCGTGCCGCCGATATACATGCCGGGCCGGCGGCGTACCGGTTCCAGGCCCTCCAACACCTCGATGTCCTTGGCGGTATAGGCCTTGGAAGCGGAGGAGGAATTGTCGAACAGGTCTGGGTTGTTCTTAGCCATGTCGTAGGTGAATCGCTCTGGGATAGGACAAATTTCCGGTAAAAGGCGCGAATCGCGCGCTTTTCACCCTGTTTTACGTTTCCTCAACCATGAAAAGCGAGCCCAAAGGAGACTAGGGGAAAATCCCAGGCCCAAGCCTTTATTAACAGCCGCCCGCCATAATGGCCTTGCAGGGGAAAAGGCTTCCGGGCGTGTCGATCTTTGGATTTTTCACGGAAGGGCAGGAAAGCGAGCCGCGCGTCGTTAAGGCGCAGCTTAAGCTGGCCGCCACCACGGCGCGCAGTACCCGCGTAACCGCGCCGATCTGGGCCGCGGCCGCCGCCATTCTCTGTTCCACCGGAATTTTCGGTAACGTTAGCTTCGCCTCCACGCTGTTCCTGCCCCTGGCGGTGACGGCGTCCATGGGCGCCAGCGCGCTGATGGCGACCGCTTACGAAAATTACAATGACAGCGAAGGGGATGTGTATTCCTGGCTGCAATGTTTTGTCGGCATTCAGGCCGTGAGCAGCGCCGCCTGGGGCCTGATGGCCTGGCTGTGCTGGGAGCCCGGCAATGCCCTCAATCACATGTTCCTGGCCGGTTGCGTGATGGCGGTGATCGCCAGCCTGGTGGTGGCGCGCGGCAGCAACATGCAAATGTATGTCGCCAATCTGCTGCCGCTCTCGCTGATTACCTCGGCGCGCTTTCTGTTGGGCGATTCCATCACCGATATCGTCATGGGCGGGCTGGCGCCCTTCGTCGCTTTCCAGATGTGGTATATCGGGCGTCCCCTGGTGCTGCGCATGGGCGAGGATGCCCGCCTGCGGTTCAAGGTCGAGGACCTGGCCGGCGAACTCAAGGACACCCGCGACGAGGCGCTCAAGAAGCGCTTCGAGGCGGAAACCGCCAATGCCTCCAAGACCGCCTTCCTGGCCAATATGAGCCACGAGCTGCGCACGCCGCTGAACGCCATCCTGGGATTTTCGGAAATCATCGCCCAGGAATGTTTCGGCCCCGTCGGGTCTGAGCGCTATCGCGACTATGCCAAGGATATTCATTCCTCGGGCGCGCATCTTCTCTCCCTGATCAACGACCTGCTGGACGTGGCCAAGATCGAGGCCGGCCGCATGGACATCGCGCCCCATCCGCTGGAAGCGGCAAGGGTGTTCGACATTGCGCTCAAGCTGATCAACACCAAGGCGCGCGAAAAGGATCAGGTCCTGTCGATCAAGGTCGAGCCGTCGGCACCGGAATTGTGGGCCGATGAGCGGGCTGTCAAGCAGATCCTGATCAACCTGGTTTCCAATGCCGTGAAATTCACGCCCACCGGCGGGCGCATCGATGTGCTGGGCAGCCGCGCCAAGAACGGCGATTTCCAGATCATGGTGCGCGACAATGGGCCCGGAATCCCGCCCGAAAAGATGGACATGGTTTTCAAGCCCTTCAGCCAGGTGGACAATCGCTTCGACCGCCAGGCCGGCGGCACCGGCCTGGGCCTGGCGCTGGTGCGCGGCCTGGCCGAACTGCATGGCGGCACCGCCTGGATGGAAAGCGAATATGGCAAAGGCTGCTCGGTCTTCGTGACCCTGCCGGTCAAGCAGGCGCAGGATGCCGTCGCGGCCTGACCAAGTGAAGGCAGGCACCAAGTGAACTTCCGTTGTATGGCGATTTCAGTGCTCGCGCTCTGCTCCTGCGCGCCCGCGGCGTTCGGCTTGGAGCCGGTCATGGTGCTGTCCTATGGATCGAACAACTGCGAAAGATTTGTCCGCGCGTCCCGCCTGGAAAAACAGATGTACCTGTCATGGACCGAGGGCTTTGTCTCGGCCGCCAACATAAGGGATTCCGGCACGGGCCGCATGGCGGGGATTTTCTGGAACCAAGCCACCAATGCAAAGTGGCTTGAAAGCTATTGCGGTCAGAATCCGAAAGATGGATTCATATTGGCGGCCGAGGCATTGCGCGCGGCCTTGGGCGGCCACAAATCCAACTAATGTTCAAAAGAAAAAGGCGCGGGCTGGCGCCCGCGCCTTCTGCTTTTCAATCCGGCCTGATCAAACCGAATAGTACATCTTAAACTCAATCGGATGCGGCGTATGCTCGAAAGCATACACTTCTTCCATCTTGAGCTCGATATAGCTTTCGATAAAGTCCTGGCTGAACACGCCGCCTTTTTTGAGGAAGTCGTGATCGGCCTTCAGGCTGTCCAGCGCTTCGCGCAAGGAGCCGCAGACCTGCGGGACCTTGGCCAGTTCTTCCGGCGGCAGGGCATAGAGATCCTTGTCCATCGGGCCACCCGGATGGATCTTGTTCTCGATGCCGTCCAGGCCCGCCATCAGCATCGCGGCATAAGCGAGATAGGGGTTCGCGCCCGGATCGGGGAAGCGAACCTCGACGCGCTTGCCGTTGGGCGAGGGCGAGAAGGGGATACGGCAGGACGCCGAACGGTTGCGGGCCGAATAGGCCAGCAGTACCGGGGCTTCGAAGCCGGGGATCAGGCGCTTGTAGCTGTTGGTCAAGGGATTGGTGAAGGCATTGATCGCCTTGGCATGCTTGATGATGCCGCCAATGTAATAGAGGCACAGGTCCGACAGGTCGGCATAACCCGAACCGGCGAACAAGGGCTTGCCGCCCTTCCAGATCGACTGATGGACGTGCATGCCCGAACCATTGTCGCCATAGACCGGCTTGGGCATGAAGGTGGCTGTCTTGCCATAGGCCTGAGCGACCTGGTGGATCACATACTTGTAGATCTGCATGTAATCGCCGCACTTGGTCAGGGTGTTGAACTTGAAGCCAAGTTCATGTTGGGCGCTGGCGACTTCGTGATGGTGCTTTTCCGGGTTGATGCCCATGTCGCGCATCACCGCCAGCATCTCGCCGCGCATATCCTGTTCGGAATCCACCGGCGGGACCGGGAAATAGCCGCCCTTGACCTTGGGACGGTGACCCAGATTGCCTTCGGGATATTCGGTGCCGGTGTTGTAGGCGCCTTCCTTGGAGTCCAGGTAATAGAAGCCGTGGTTCATGGCGACGTCGAACCGCACATCGTCGAAGATGAAGAATTCGGCTTCCGGGCCGAAATAGGTGGTGTCACCCACGCCCGAGGAATTCACGAAGGCCTCGGCGGCCTTGGCGATGGAGCGCGGGCAGCGGCCGTAATTCTGGCCGGTGGTGGGCTCCTGCACGTCGCAGATCAGGATCAAGGTGGTCTGGGCGAAGAAGGGATCGATCACCGCGGTGTCGAGGTCCGGCTTCAGCAGCATGTCGGACTCGTTGATCGCCTTCCAGCCGGCGATAGAGGAACCGTCGAACATGGTGCCTTCATTCAGGAAGTCGTCATCCACCATCATCAGGTCGAAGGTGACATGCTGCCACTTGCCGCGCGGGTCGGTGAAACGGATGTCGACGTATTTGACTTCCTTTTCCTTGATGAGCTTGTGGATGTCGGCTGCGGTCGTCTTCTTGTCGGCCATAGTTCAGTCTTCCCTTCAACATTGATTTCTTGACCACCCCCACCGGGCGGCCTGGTTGCAAAAATTCCGTGTCCCGCCGAGGCGAGGGTTCCTTAGATGGCGTCCGCCCCGGTCTCTCCGGTACGGATACGGATGGCTTCCTCCACATTGAGGACGAAAATCTTGCCGTCGCCGATGCGGCCCGTGCGCGCAGCCTTCTGGATGGCCTCGATGGCGGCGTCCTGACGGTCGGCGTTGATCACAATCTCGATTTTCACCTTGGGCAGGAAATCCACCACATATTCCGCCCCCCGATAGAGTTCGGTATGGCCTTTCTGGCGGCCAAAGCCCTTGGCTTCGGTCACGGTGATGCCCTGGACCCCGACTTCCTGTAGCGCTTCCTTCACCTCGTCGAGTTTGAATGGCTTAATAATGGCTTCGATTTTTTTCATGCTGCTCCTCCGCGCGCCTTGGTCGGCGCGACGTCGGTTAACTCTTTAGCAGGACTTGTGCCGGTTTCTGCCGGAAAAAAGTGCAATAAATCCAGCCCGTTATGCCGGGGACGAAAACGGTGGCAATAAATTAGCCTAATATATAGGCAATACGAACGATAAATAGGCAATTTCTGAGGGGTATGGACCCGACTCTGCTGAAAGGCCTTGAGCCCGACGCCGCGCCTGCGCCACAAAAGCTGGCGACATCTTCGAAACATCCTGATGCCCAACCCGGTTTTCTCCAGCCTGCCCACCAGCATCTTCCAGCACATGACCGGGCTGGCCCTGAAATATGACGCCATCAATCTGGGCCAGGGCTTTCCCGACCGGGACGGGCCCTTGTCGCTGCGCGAGGTTGCGGCCCGGCAGTTGCTGGAAGGACCCAACCAGTATCCACCGTCCAAGGGCCTGGCGATCCTGCGCCAGGCAGTGGCGGCGCATGCCGCGCAATTCTATGGCCTGACCTACGATCCGGAAGACGAGGTGGTAATCACCTCCGGCGGCACCGAAGCGATCACCGGCGCGCTGATGGCGATGGCGGGGGTAGGCGACGAAGTGGTGATGATCGAGCCCACTTATGACTCTTATCGCCCGATGGCGGAGGCGGCCGGCGCTGCGGTCAAGGCGGTCAAGCTTGCGCCGCCAAGCTGGCGGCTCACCGAGGAGGCGTTGCGCGCCGCGATCACCCCCAGGACGCGCGCAATCCTGATCAACTCGCCGCACAATCCGGCCGGCCGCGCCTTCAGCCGCGAAGAGCTGGAAGGACTGGCCCGGGCGGTGTCGGGCACCGACATCGTGGTGATCTGCGACGAGGTCTATGAGCATCTGGTCTATGACGACTGTCCGCATATTCCGCTCGCCACCTTGCCGGGCTTGCGCGGGCGTTGCCTGAAGATCGGTTCGGCGGGGAAAATATTTTCCCTTACCGGCTGGAAGGTGGGCTGGGTGATGGGGCCGCGCGAGCTGGTCAGTGTGGTGACCAAGGCGCATCAGTTCCTCACTTTCACCACCCCGCCCGCCTTGCAGGCCGGCGTGGCCCACGGGCTGGGCCATGAGATGGATTTCCCCATGGCGCTGGCCCGCCGGCTGCAAGCCAATCGTGACATACTGGCGGCGGGGCTGACCGGGCTGGGCTTTGAGGTCCAGCCTTGTGAGGGAACCTACTTCTTGACGGCGGGGATCACCAAGCTGACCAATGAAAAGGATTTCGCCTTTTGCGAGCGGCTGATCCGGGATGCCGGCGTTGCCCTGATCCCGCTCTCGGCCTTTTTCAAAAGCGGCACGCCGGATACCTTTGTGCGCTTTGCCTTCTGCAAGCAGCAGGCGTTGATCGAGCAGTCGCTGGAACGGCTGGAAAAATATTTTGGGAATCCCAAAAATAGATGACCGGCGAAATCCTCACCAGCGCGGAAATGGCCAAGGCCGATGCCTTTGCTGTGGCGCATGGCGTGCCGTCTTTGACCCTGATGGAGAATGCGGGGCGTGCGGTGGCCGAGGTCATCGCGGCGCGCTTCAAACCCTGCCCCGTCACGGTTTTATGCGGGCCCGGCAACAATGGCGGCGACGGCTTTGTGGTGGCGCGGCTTTTGTCCGAGGACGGATTCAGTGTGCGGGTGGCGCATGACGCCGATCACAAGGGTGATGCCCAGGAAATGTCCGCGCGCTGGAAAGGCGCCCGCGA
>Ga0097621_100000175_pt1 | contig 40589 bp, 42 predicted proteins | sample KBSMisM72_FD_73165 | JGI IMG/M metagenome (GOLD analysis project Ga0097621, IMG submission 73165) | Miscanthus rhizosphere microbial communities from Kellogg Biological Station, Michigan, USA - KBS Miscanthus M7-2 (version 2) (version 2) | ecosystem: Host-associated > Plants > Roots >... | reverse complement strand
TTGGCGCGGAACTCGTCGATCAGGCTCATGGTGCCCTTGGCGATGCGATGCGTCAGCAGAAACTGGTCATCCACCGAGGCGATGATGTCCACGATGGCATTGCCAAGGCTGGCAACATCAAATTGCTGATCCGTCACGCGACCCCCATTTGCCTGAAAAACTGGACGCCCCTTACACGCGCGGGGCATATCGGCGCAAGTCTCCCCACGGCACGAAGTGCCGGGCGGGGAGATGCCCGAAGCAGCGCTTGCGATGCGAAGGGCAGAGGGGAAAGAAGTGGCTTGTCGGACGCATCCTGCTGGTGCAGAAGGCCAAGATGATGCGCCGCCTGACCATGCTGCTGATAGGACTGACCATGGCCGGTTGTGCCGCCAAAGCGCCGCCGCCGGTGGTGTCGTCCTCGGCGCCCGGTATCGCCGCCATCCCGCCGGCGCCGCCGCGTGGTGAGCCTGGCCAATATCTCAACATGGCGGCGCCGGGGCTGCAGGCGGCTTTCGGACGCCCCGCCTTTGTGCGCAAGGATGGCAGCACCGAAATGTGGCGCTATGACGGGGCGGCCTGCCGCGCCTTCTTTTTCCTCTATGGCGCGCCCTTGGCGGTTCGCCATGTCGAAACCCTGCCGCATGGCGCCCAGAGCGCCGCCGACATCGAATGTCTCAATGCTTTGAAGTCTTCGCCCGCAAAGACATCTTAATCAGCTTTCCATTGGCGGCCTTGAGCCGCCCATCCAGGGCAACACATACTGGAGCTTCCGACTCTGGATGGCCGGGTCAGGCCCTGCCATAGTGAGATTTTTTGGAGACCGGCGCTTTTGCTTTCACCGCCGCAAGCTCTTTGGTTTTGTCCTTGAAGCGGCAGAGATCGCGCACCACGCAGGTGGGACACAAAGGCTTGCGCGCCACGCAGGTATAACGCCCATGCAGTATCAGCCAATGATGGGCGTGAAGCGTGTACGCCTCCGGCACAATCTTCCCGAGCTTCATCTCCACTTCCACCACATCCTTGCCCGGCGCCAGGTTGGTGCGGTTGGAAACGCGGAAGATATGGGTGTCCACCGCAATGGTCGGTTCGCCGAAGGCGACATTCAACACGACATTGGCGGTCTTGCGCCCCACGCCGGGCAACGCTTCCAGCGCTTCCCGGTCCTTGGGCACCTTGCCGCCATGCTGCTCGATCAGGATTTTGGACAGCGCCACGACATTCCTGGCCTTGCCGCGATAAAGCCCGATAGTCTTGATCGCTTCGGCGAGCTTTTCCTCGCCCAGCGCCACCATCTGCTCAGGTGTTTTCACCGTCTTGAACAGCGGTGCGGTGGCCTTGTTGACACCCTTGTCGGTGGCTTGCGCCGACATCACCACCGCCACCAGCAGGGTGTAGGGATTGACATATTGCAGTTCGGTCCTGGGTTCGGGATCGAGCTTTTTCAGCCGCGCGAAGAAGTCTTCAGCTTCGGCGCGAGTGAAGGGCTTAGGCATTAAAGGCCGAGGACATCAGTCATCGCGTAAAGACCCGGCTTCTTGCCATGGCCCCATTTCGCCGCGGTCAACGCGCCATGGGCGAAGATGGAACGGTCCTCGGCGGAATGGGAAAGCGTAATGCGCTCGCCAGTCCCGGCAAAGATCACCGAATGCTCGCCCACCACACTGCCGCCGCGCAGAGTGGCGAAACCGATGCTGCCTTCGGCGCGCGGACCCAGATTGTGGCCGTCGCGCGCCTTGACCCAATGCTTGTCCAGCGGCACGCCGCGCCCCTTGGCCGCCGCCGCGCCCAGCAGCAAGGCGGTGCCCGACGGGGCATCCACCTTGTTGCGGTGATGCATTTCCAGCACCTCGACATCATAGTCGGGCAGGGACTTGGCGGCGCGCTCGGCCAAGGCCGCCAGCAGATTGACGCCCATGCTCATATTGCCGGATTTCACGATTACGGCATGACGGGCAGCGGCCTTGATGCGCGCTTCGCTCTTTTCGTCAAAGCCGGTGGTGCCGATGACATGGACGATACGCGCCTGGGCCGCCAGTTCGGCCAGCATGGTGGAGACCATCGGGGTGGTGAAATCCACCACGGCCTGGGCCTGGGCCAACAAGGTCAGGGGATCGGCGGTCAGCTTGATGCCATTGGGCTGCATGCCCGCCAAGGTGCCGGAATCAAGGCCCAGATTGGGATGGCCTTCCATCTCCAGCGCGCCGCATAGCGTGAGTCCCGAACCCTGCGCGATCTCGCGGATCAGGGTCCGGCCCATGCGCCCGGACGCGCCGGTGACGACGATCTTCAACTCAGACATGGAGCGCCCCTCTCAGGCGGATTTAAGCCTTAGTATCCACGCCGGCAGGCTGCGCGGGGATGTCTTTTTTTGCAACCGTGACCATCGCGGGACGGAGCAGTCTTTCGCCGATCATGAAACCGGACTGCACCACATCCACGATGGAGCCCGGCGGCTTGCCCGCCGCCGGCACTTCCGCGATGGCCTGGTGCAGATTGGGGTCGAACTTGCCGTCACTGGTGTCCACCGCCTTGACGCCATAACGCTCCAGGGTCTGGAGCAACTGGCGGTCGGTGGCCTCAACCCCGTCCAGCACCGCTTGGACCTGGGGATCGGCGGCAGCGCGCACTTCGGCAGGCACCGCGGCCAAAGCGCGGGCGAAATTGTCGGCAATGCCCAGCATGTCGCGGGCGAATTTGGTCACCGCATATTGGCTGGCGTCGCTCTTTTCCTTATCGGCACGGCGGCGGATATTTTCCGCTTCGGCCAGGGCGCGCAGCCGCTGATCCTTGAGGGTTTCCACTTCGGCCTGCAGGGTCTGCAGCACGGCGAATTCCGCGGCATGCGGATTTTCAGAGTCGGGAAGCTGGGTCGGTTCTTCAGTCATAATGCGTCAACTCATGTCTTTCGGGGCGGGTCCATAAACCTTAAGCGAGCAATCGTCCAATGACTTTGGCGGTATGGTCCACCATGGGGATGATACGGCCGTAATTCAGCCTGGTTGGGCCCAGAACGCCGATCACGCCCACGATTTTGCCTTGGGCATTGGCATAGGGGGCGGCCACAATCGAGGAACCCGACAAGGAAAACAGCCGGTTTTCCGAGCCGATGAAGATTCGGACACCTTCGCCCTCCTGGGCCAGTTCCAGCAGCCGGATCAGGTCGGCCTTGCGTTCGATATCGTCGAACAAGGTGCGGATACGGTCCAGGTCTGCCTGATTGTCCAGCAGATGCGAGGTGCCGCGGACAATCAGCACCTTTTCGGGGCCTGCCAGGGTCGCCAGGCCCGTGGCCACCAGCTTGGCGGTGAGGGTGTCGAGCTCCACTTTTTCACTGTCCAGCTCGGCCAGAATCTCGGCGCGGGCGGTATCGATGGTGCGGCCGCGCAACCGCGCGCCGAGATAATTGCCGGCTTCCGACAAAGCCGAAACCGGAAGGCCCAAGGGCGTGTCGATGACGCGGTTTTCCACCTGGCCGTCCTCGCTGACCATGATGACCAGCGCCTTGCCGGGCGCCACGGCGACGAATTCCACATGCTTGAGGGCGCTGTCCTGCTTGGCCGTCAGCATCAGGCCCGCGCAGCGCGACAGGCCCGCAAGGCTTTGGGTCGCCTGGGTCAGCACATCCTCGATGCGCTGGCCGCTGCCCGACATGCGCGCCTCGATGGCGATGCGTTCGTCCGGCGCCAGCTGGCCGATTTCCAGCAATCCATCCACGAACAGCCTGAGGCCCTTTTCAGTGGGAATGCGTCCGGCGCTGGTATGGGGGGCATAGAGCAGGCCCATGGTTTCCAGGTCGGCCATCACATTGCGGATCGAGGCCGGGGAGAGGGCGTGGGGCAGCCGCTGGGACAGGGTTCGCGACCCCACCGGCTCGCCGCTGGCCAGAAAAGCCTCGACCAGATGGCGGAAAACCTCCCGGGGACGGTCGGTAAAGCCCTGGGGCATCACAAAGGGGGAACGCGGTTCCAAAGCCAAGATGTTGATATCTCTAATATTTCTGCTTTGCGGTTGCTTCTGCGGCAGGGCTGACGCTAGGTAACGCCCCAACGTTAGCAGACCGATATATGAGGCTCCATGCGCCCTTCCAATGATGCGGGCATTCGCCCGGGCAACCGCGCCCCCGACCAGATGCGCGCCGTTTCCCTCACCCCAGGCTTTTCCCGCCATGCCGAGGGGTCGTGCCTGGTCAAGTTCGGCGACACCCATGTGCTGGTCACCGCCAGCCTTGAAGAGAAAGCGCCGCCCTTCCTCAAGGGTTCCGGCAAGGGCTGGGTGACGGCGGAATATGGCATGCTGCCGCGCTCCACCCATGACCGGATGCGGCGCGAGGCCGCCGCCGGCAAACAGTCCGGCCGCACCCAGGAGATTCAACGCCTAGTCGGGCGTTCGTTGCGCGCGGTCTGCGATCTCTCGGCCCTGGGCGAGCGCCAGATCACCATCGACTGCGATGTGCTGCAGGCCGATGGCGGCACCCGCACCGCCGCCATCACCGGCGGCTATGTCGCGCTGGGCCAATGCATCGCCTTCATGAAGAAGGTCGGCATGGTCACCGTTCCGGTGATCAAGGATCATGTCGCGGCGGTCAGCTGCGGCATCGTCAAGGGCAATGCCGTGCTGGACCTGGATTATGACGAGGACTCCACCGCCGAGACCGACGCCAATTTCGTGCTGACCGGCGCGGGCGGATTGGTGGAGATCCAAGGCACCGCCGAAGGCGCGCCTTTCAGTGAAGAGCAATTGGTGGCGCTGCTCAAACTGGCGCGCAAGGGCATCGGCGAATTGGTGGAGTTGCAGAAGGCGGCGCTTGTTTGATGGAGAAGTGGGCGTGAGACTGCCGCGCGGCAGCCAGCTGGTGGTGGCTTCGCACAATCAAGGCAAGGTGCGCGAGATCAAGGCGCTGCTGGGCCCGCACGGTATCCATCCGATAAGCGCCGGATCGCTGGGCCTGCCGGAGCCTGAAGAAACCGGACTGACATTTGCGGCCAATGCCGAGATCAAGGCGCTGGCCTCGGCGAAAGGCAGCCATCATGCGGCGCTGGCGGACGATTCCGGTCTTTGCGTCGAAGCTCTGGACGGCGCCCCCGGCATCTATTCGGCGCGCTGGGCCGGGCCGACCAAGGATTTCCGCATCGCGATGACTCGCATTCATGACGAATTGCGTCACAAGGGACTTTCGACCAGCGCCGCGAAATTCGTCTGTGCGCTGTGTGTCGCCATGCCATCCGGCGAGACCCAGACCTTTGAAGGCGAGGTGCATGGCCAGCTGACATTCCCGCCGCGCGGGGATCATGGTTTTGGCTATGATCCAATCTTCATCGCCGACGGCATGGAGCAGACGTTCGCGGAAATCGACCCGGTCCGCAAACACGCCATGAGCCATCGCGCCAAGGCGTTCGAGAAGCTGCTGCATTCGGGCATCTTCACCGAGAGTCTTTAAGGTGGCATTCGGCGTCTATGTCCACTGGCCGTTCTGTGCCGCCAAGTGTCCCTATTGCGATTTCAACTCCCATGTCCGCGCCGCGATTGACGAAGACGGCTGGGTCGATGGCATTCTCGCGGAGCTGGACTGGGTGGCGCAAAACCAGACAGAGCGTCCGGTGGTGGAAACGATTTTCTTCGGCGGCGGCACACCATCCCTGATGACGGGGAAATCCGTCGGCCGCGTGCTTTCGAAAATCGCCGCGCTCTGGCCGATGGCCAATGACCCGGAAATCACCTTGGAAGCCAATCCGGCCAGCGCCGACGCTTCGCGCTTCGCCGATTACCGGGCGGCTGGCGTCAATCGCGTTTCCCTGGGCGTGCAGGCCCTGAACGATGCCGACCTGAAAAAACTGGGACGGTTGCACGATGTGGCGGAAGCCAAGGCGGCGCTGGCAATGGCGATGCGCCAATTCAGCCGGGTTTCGCTGGATTTGATCTATGCCCGTCCCGGTCAGGACGATGCCGCCTGGCGCGAGGAATTGAAACAGGCGCTGGCCTTCGGCACCGACCATCTGTCGCTTTATCAGCTGACCATCGAACCGGAAACGCCTTACGCTCTGCTGCACAAAAACGGCCAGTTGCAAATTCCCGGCGAGGACTTGGCGGCGGGCCTTTACGAAACCACCCAGGAACTGACCGAAGCGGCAGGCTTGCCCGCCTATGAAATCTCCAATCACGCCCGCCCCGGGCAGGAAAGCCGCCACAATCTGATCTATTGGCGCTATGGCGATTATGCCGGGGTAGGGCCGGGCGCGCATGGCCGGATCAATCTTGGCGGCCAGCGCACCGCGACCGCCGCGATCAAGTTGCCGGAACGCTGGCATGATACCGTTATGAATAATGGCCACGGTTTTTCCGACATGACACTCGTCTCTGACGAAGAAGCGGCGCGCGAACATCTGCTGATGAATCTGCGGCTGGCGGAAGGACTTGATCTTGCGGCGTATCAAAAGCGCTGGGGCGCGGGCCTGGACGCGGCAAAGATCGCGGCCATGATCGAGCAGGGATTTCTGACGCGCGACAATGACCGGCTGACCGCGACGCCGAACGGGCGGCTACTGCTCAATCGCGTGATCGAAGAATTGTCTTAAGAGTTCTTGCCGAGGAACGTCGTCGGCGCCGGGCTGACCACCACCGGGCCGGTGGCCGTCACTTCCAGCACCGCCAGGCCGCGCTCGGAGGTGCCATCGAGTCTGAAGCGGAAGATGCCGTTGACCCCGGCAAAACCATTGGGGTCCATCAACGCCGCCGTGGTGAACCGGTGATAGGGCCTGCCCGGCGCCAGCAGCGCCACCAGCGATACTGCGTCATAGGCCAGGCTCGCCAGTTGCGCCGGAGCGGTACCGAAGGCGGCGCGATACTTGCCGGCGAATTCAGCATCGGCATTGGGAGCGGGCGCGGCGTACCAGCTGCCCAGCAGGCTGGCTTCGCGCATCAAGGCCTGGTCATCGTCCCACAGGCCGGTGCCCAGCAGCTTGACCTTGTCGCGGGTCGCGCCGTCCAGCGACAAAGTGGGTGCGATGGCGCGCAGGATCACCCCGCCTTGCGCGATCAGCACGGCGTCGGCGCCGCTTTTGGCGACGGCGCCGGCGGGTGCGGCCACCGCTCCGGCGTTGGGGGCATAGCGTTCCACATCCACGACAGCACCATGCGCGGCGGCGACGGATTCGGTGAAGGCATCCTTGGCAACATCGCCATAGGCGGTCTGCGGCGCCAGGGCGGCGAACTGTTTATGGCCCTTGGTGGCGGCATAACCGATCACCCGGCTCACTTCGTTCTGCGGCAAAAAGCTCAACAGGTAAGCGCCGTTTCCCGCCACATTCTTTTCGGTGGAGAAAGCCAGCACCGGTACGGCGCGGTCGCGGGCGATGGGCGCCACCGCCGACACCGACGGTCCGAACAGCGGACCTACGATCACTTCGGCGCCCTGCGCCAGAAGCTGCTGCGCGGCAGCTGCGGCACCGGCGCCGCCATTGCCCTCATCGGCGGTCATCAGAAGGATGTCGCGATTGCCGGAATCAAACATCGCCAGCTGGGCCGCCTTCATCATCGAGGCGGCCAGGGCGCGGGTCGGGGCCGAGCTGCTGCCAAAGGGAAGGATGATTCCGACCCGGATCGGGGTCGCGTCGGCCGCAATGCCGGGCAGGCGCAGATAACTGGGCAGGTCACGGTCCAGCGGGTTGGCCGCCACGGGCCCTTGCGGCACGGGCGCCCGGGTCACAGGCCCGGGGCTCTGCGGCTTGGGCGTACAGGCGGCTATCGCAACCGCCAAGGCAATGGCACAAAAGCGGCTCGGGGACATGACAGAAGCAGGCATCGGGCAATCCTTTGACGCACAAAGCTAAGCCTTCGGACAGGGGCGGTAAATCACCGGATCAGGGCGATTTGGCGGCGGGGCTTTATATCCTGGCCACACCCATCGGCAATGCCCGCGATATTTCCTTGCGGGCGCTGGAAATCCTGAAAGCTTGCGATGTGATCGCCGCCGAGGATACCCGCGTCACCTCCAAATTGTTGGCCATTCACGGCATCTCCAAACCGCTGATCCCCTATAACGATCATAACGGCCCGCAGATGCGGCCCAAAATCCTGGCCCGGCTGGAACAGGGCCAGGCGGTGGCGCTGGTCTCCGATGCCGGTACGCCCCTGGTGTCCGACCCCGGCTACAAGCTGGTGCGCGAGGTGATTGCGGCGGGTGTTGCCATTGTGGCCCTGCCGGGACCTTCGGCGGTGCTGGCGGGGCTGACGCTGAGCGGCCTGCCCTCCGACCGGTTTCTGTTCGCCGGTTTTCTGCCGTCCAAGGCCGGCGAGCGTAAAAGCATGTTGGAAGAAATCGGCGGCCTGCGCGCCACCTTGATCTTTTTTGAATCCGCCCAGCGGCTGGAGGACTCGCTTCCTGCCTTGGCGGAGGTGTTGGGCGACCGCCAGGCCGTGGTGGCGCGCGAACTGACCAAGCTGCATGAGGAAGTCCGGCGCGGAAGCTTGCGCGAACTGGCGGCGCATTATGCCAAGGCCGGCGCACCCAAAGGCGAAGTGACCTTGCTGGTGGCGCCGCCCGATGCCTCGGCCGCGAAGGGCAGCGCCCAGATCGATGCGGCGCTGAAAGCGGCCCTGGCCTTCATGCCGGTGAAAGCGGCGGCGGAGATGATCGCCGATCTCACCGATGGCTCACGCAAATTGTTATACGCCCGCGCGCTGGAGTTGAAGGGTGGCGACTGAGCGGCAAAAAGATCACCCGAAAAATCGCCAGGCCGCCGAACGGCGCGGCCATCGCAGCGAAACTGTTGCGGCCCTGTGGCTGCGGCTCAAGGGCTACCGCATCCTGGCCCGCCGGCTGAAAACCCGGGCTGGGGAAATTGACTTGGTGGCCGCCGCTCCTTTCGGCCCGGTCTGTTTTGTCGAGGTCAAGGCCCGCGGATTGGCGCGAACCGCCGCGGAATCGGTGGGCCCGGCCCAGCAGACTCGCATTGCCCGCGCCGCCTCCTTATATCTCGCCAGCCGTCCGGGCCTGGCCCGGCGCGGCAGCCGTTTTGATATTGTCGCCATCGCGCCCCATGCCTTGCCGGTGCACCACCGGGATGTCTGGCGGCCATAATTAAATAAGGGCGTTGGGCGCGAGCCGGACCGCCCATAAAAAAAAGAGGCATTCATGGCATTGACCGTCGCGATCCAGATGGACCCGATCGAGAAAGTCGATATCGGCGGCGATTCCACTTTCGCCCTGGCGCTGGAAGCGCAAAAGCGCGGCCATGGCCTGCTTTATTACGGGCCGCGCGATCTTTCCTTCCGCGACGGCAAGGTGAGCGCTCATGTGCGGCCGCTGAATGTGCGCGCGGTCAAGGGCGACCATTTCGCGCTGGGCGATGGCTTTGTCTATGACCTGTCATCGGCGGATGTGGTGCTGATGCGCCAGGACCCGCCCTTCGACATGGCCTATATCACCGCCACCCACATTCTGGAGCGCATTCATCCCAAGACCTTGGTGGTCAACGATCCGCATGAAGTGCGCAATGCGCCGGAAAAACTCTTTGTCACCGAATTCGCGGAATTCATTCCGCCCACCCTGATCACCTCGGACCTGCGCGAGATCCGCGCCTTCCGCGACGAGCATAAGGACATCATCATCAAGCCGCTTTACGGCAATGGCGGGGCGGGCGTGTTCCGGCTCAAGCAGGATGACGAGAATTTCGGGTCGCTGATGGAAATGTTCACCCAATTCTTCCGCGAACCGGTGATTGTGCAGCGTTATATTCCCGAGGTCCGCAAGGGCGACAAGCGCATCATCCTGGTGGATGGGGAGTTCGCCGGCGCCATCAACCGCGTTCCGGCCTCCGGCGAGGCCCGCTCCAACATGCATGTCGGCGGGCGCCCCGAAGCCACCGAGCTGACGGCGCGCGAAAAAGCGATATGCGCCGCCATCGGACCAGCGTTGAAAAAACGGGGGCTCATTTTCACGGGAATTGACGTGATCGGTGACTATATGACCGAGATCAACGTTACCTCCCCGACCGGCATTCACGAAGTCAGGCGCTTTGGCGGCGCCGACATAGCGGGCCTGGTCTGGGACGCCATCGAAAGAAAACGCAAATGATCACTGTCCGCAAATCGGAAGACCGCGGTTACAACAAGATCGACTGGCTGGAATCCCGCCATTCCTTCTCTTTTGGCGATTATTACGACCCGGCGCATGAAAGCTTCGGGGCGCTGCGTGTGATCAACGAGGATTGGATCAAGGGCGGCGCCGGTTTTCCGCCCCATCCCCATCGCGACATGGAGATCGTCACGTACATCCTGGACGGCGCCATCGCGCATAAGGATTCCACCGGCGGCGGCGGCACAATCCGGCCCGGAGAAATCCAGCGCATGAGCGCGGGAAGCGGCATTGTCCATGCCGAGTTCAACGCCAGCCCCAGCGAAACCTGCCATCTGCTGCAGATCTGGATCATGCCGTCCAAGGGCGGCATCGCGCCGGGCTATGAACAAAAGACCATCGATCCGCAAAGCGTGCAGAACCATTTCGCCCGCATCGCCGCGCCCGATCCGCGCACGAATGAAGTGCGGCTGGTGCAGGATGCCGAAATCTGGGCCGCCAGGCTGGACGCCGGGGTCGAGGCGATTCATCCGCTCGCCCAGGGGCGCCGGGCCTGGCTGCAAGTCGCCAAGGGCGAGGTCAGACTGGGCGATGAGGTGCTGAAGGCCGGCGATGCCGCCGCCATCACCGATCAGGCCCAGATCGCGGTCAAGTCGAATGCGCCAAGCGAAGTGCTGCTGTTCGATCTAGCTTGAGCTAGTACCGGCCCGCCTCCCCCTATGCGAAGCATAGCAAGGTGGTTTCAGCGAGCGAGGGTAGCGGAGCGACCGAGCGGAAGCTGAAACCGGAGGGGGTTGGAGATTATTTCACCAGCCCAAACCGGCTCTTGTAGCGCGGGTCCAGGCCCGAGACCGGGAAATAGATGAATACGTCGGTGGTGCCGAATTGCCGGTCGATCACCGCGCCGTCCCCGATGCAGCAGCCCGCACGCACATAGCCCTTGAGCATGGCAGGCAGGCTGCGAATGGCTTCGCGCTCGTCGATCTGGTCCTTGGGCATGCGGTTCATGTCGACATACAGTTCCGGCTGCGCCTTGACCTGCAAGCTCTCGGGCATGGCGTGGAAATGATGCAGATAGGATAGCGGCAGCGCCATCTCTCCGACATCGATGCCGGGCAGCGAGGCGCAGCCGAACATCAGGTCGATGTCGAAACGCGCGACATAGGCCAGCAATCCCTTCCACAATAGCTGCATGGTGCCGGGACGGGCGCGATAGCTTTTGAGGATGCAGGAGCGACCCAGTTCCAGGCATTTGGTGTCGACGGGCAGGCCCTTCAGCATGGGCGCCAGATTGTATTCGCTGGAGGTATAGAAGCCGCCGACCTTGTCAGCATCCTTCTTGCGCGTCAGCCGGTAGGTGCCCACCACCATCGGTTGGCCGTCTTCGTCATGGGCGTCGCGGTCCACCACCAGCAGGTGGTCGCAGACATCGTCGAACTTGTCGAAGTCGCGCCGCGTTTCGCGCATTCGGGGCGAAGGGATGGCGATCATTTCTTCATAGAAAACTTTGTAGCGTAGGTGCTGCGCCTGTTCGACTTCATGATCGGTCTCGGCAAGGCGCACTTCCAGCGCGCCGGACACGGCCAATACCGGCCACTGCTCGCGGCGGCCCTCGAAAGGTCCGGCTTCGTAGATATTGACCACGATCGTTTCCTGTCCGTCCCGGTAAGTCCCCACGACTCATCGGGCCTTGGCTTCTGTCAGGGGCTTAAACCTCTTATGCGACAGTTTGGCAATTTTAGCCCAACGCGGTGTCACAATCCAAGGGTTTGGTGAATATTTGTGAAATTACGAGGGGTTAACGCTTAGCCGGGCCTGCCGCCGGGCCAGGAGCGCGAACAATATCAAGGCGGGAACCCCAATCGCCCCGCAACCGATGAAAAAAGCGGCATAGGCATTCATCAGGCCAAGCTGGGCCGCCATGCTTTCCACCGCCGCGCCGGAAAAGCCCTTCAGGATTTTGCCTGCCCAGGCATAGGTCGAAGACAGAAGCGCATACTGCGTCGCGGTGTAACCCAGGCTTGTCAGGCTGGACATGTAGGCGACCAGCGTTACACCAGCCATGGCGATGGCGAAATTATCGACTCCCATGATCACCGCGAAGGTCACCGGATCATGGGCGTAGGGCAACACCGCATAAAGCGCGGTGCCGAACATTTGTCCGAAGCAGCCGACGATCACCGCCCGCATCAGCCCCAGCCGCAGGGAGAGATAGCCGCCTGCAGCCACGCCGATAAACACCCCCACCAGCCCGAAGCTGCCGCGTACCGCCCCAACCATGTCCTTGGTCAGGCCCATATCGACATACATGGGATTGTACATCGGTCCGCTGACAAAGTTGGGCAATTGAAAAAGGCTGATCGCCAGCAACATCAGAACGGCATTGGCGCCATGCGCCTTGAAGAAGGCGATGAAAGGTCCTGCGATCGCATCGAAAATGCCGCGCGTGGTCGAAAGCGGCGCGGAGGCTTGCTTGCGCGCCATGACTTCGTCGGCCTGAGCCGGCTCGGTTGCGTAGAGGCAAGCGATGATGCCGATGCCGATCAGCGCGCCATAGACGGCATAGGAAGCATTCCAGCCGATGCGTTGGGCAATGGGCAGGATGACGGCTTCTGTCCCCAGCAGCGCGGTGCGAAATCCGAAAGTATAGGCGGAGGTCAGAAGGCCCAGATCGTCTCTATTCCTGGAACTCTCAATCCGCCAAGCGTCGGTTGCGACATCCTGGGTGGACGCCGAGAAGGCCACCACCAGAGCCACGGCGCCCAGAACGCCCAGGCCGTGGCCGGTGCCCAGGATCGCCATGGCGATCAAGCCGGCGCCGACAAACAGCTGGGTCAGCAAAATCCAGCCTCGCCGCCGTCCCAACCGCCCCAGCACAGGCACGCGTGTCCGGTCCAGAAACGGCGCCCAAAGGAATTTCAACGAGTAGGCGATGCCGACCCAGGAAATGAATCCGATGGCCTTCAGGGTCGTGTGTTCGTCCCGCAACCAGTAACCCAGCGTGTTGCCGACCAGATTGAAAGGCAGGCCCGACGAAAAGCCCAACGCCAGCATGGTCAGGACGCGCGGGCTGAGATAATCGCGGAATTTATAGCGCGGCCGCGCCGAAGCAGTCATGCCGCGACGATATGCGATGCCTCATCGCGGGGAAACAAGGTCAGGAACATTTCTTCCAGCTCGGCGGGATCGACCGGCTTGGTCAGGAAGCCGTCCATTCCCGCTTCCAGGCAGGAACGCTTGCCGGATTCCAGCACGTCGGCGGTCAGGGCCACGATGGGGGTGCGCGGGCTGGCGCTGCGCGCCTCGCCGGCGCGAATGGCGCGCGTTGCTTCGATGCCGTCCATGCCCGGCATATGGAGGTCGGTCAGCAGCAGATCGAAACGGCTTTCCATCATCGCCTGCACCGCCGCATTGCCGTCCGTGACCTCGGTGACCTTGTGGCCGCGGCGGCGCAGCAGCTCGCGCACCAGCAGCATGTTGATGGGATTGTCTTCGGCCAGCAGGATATGCAGGCCGCCTGCGACGGCCCGATCCGGGATACGGGCGGGATCGCCCGAGGCGTGCGGTGCGGCGATGAGCGGCGGCACGTTTTCCTCCGGCGCTCCGTGTTTGGATACTGCCGGCACAAGGCCGTTGCGGCACATGGTCAACTGCTTCACCAGCGAGGATTGGCGTATCGGCTTGACCAGATAACTGGCAAAGCCCATGGCGCGGATCTGGGGCAGGCTGCCTCTGGCCTCGGGGGTCAGCATCGCCACCGCGGGGATGGCGGTATCGCTGCGTGCGGTCAGTTCCGGCACGCTGCCGGTACCGGCGTCAGCCAGAATCGCATCGGCATCCTCGCCGTTGTCCACCAGCCTGCCGCCGCAGGCTGCGATCTGCCGGCGCAGGCTGTCGCGAAAAGCCGGATTCCGCGTCGTCACCGCCACGCGCATCCCTTTCAGGGCGGTGCTGCGCTCGGGCGCCACGGCTTTGGTCATCGGCAAGGTGAACCAGAAACAGGAACCGCCTTCGGCCACGGCATCAATGCCGATCTCCCCGCCCATGGTGTTCACCAGGCGCTTGGAAATGGCCAGGCCCAGGCCGGTGCCGCCGAATTTGCGGGCATGACTGGAATCGGCCTGGACGAATTCCTGGAAAATCTCCTGGCGCTTGGCGGCGGCCACGCCGACGCCGGTGTCGCGCACCTCGATGCGCAGCATGCGGTTTTCCACCACCGCCTCGACACAGACCGCGCCCCGTTCGGTGAACTTGACGGCGTTCCCCATCAGGTTGGTGATGACCTGGCGCAGCCGCAATTCGTCGGCACTGAACAGCAGCGGCACGTTGGGGGCGACAATCGTGGTCACTTCCACATTCTTGACATAGGCGCGTTCGCACAAAAGCTCGGCCACGCTGGGAAGCATGATGCGCAAATCCACCTCGTCCTGGTCCAGATGCACCATGCCGGCTTCGATCTTGGAGAAATCGAGTATGTCGCCGATCAGCGAAAGCAACGCTTCGCCCGACTGGGTGATGGCCTGGGCATAGGTGCGCTGCTCGGGGCGAAGCTCGGTTTCCAGCAGCAACCGGCCCATTCCCAGCACGCCGTTCATCGGGGTGCGGATCTCGTGGCTCATGGTGGCAAGGAAACCGGATTTGGCGCGGCTGGCTTCCTCGGCAGTGTCGCGCGCTTCGGTCAGCGCCGCTTCCAGGCTTTTGCGATCGGTGATGTCGCGCCCCACGCTTTGCACTTCCACCAGCCGGCCATGGGAATCGCGCACCGCGAAATCCTCCCAGGCGATCCAGCGATAGCCCTGCGCGGTTTTCACATGCTGATCATAGCGGGCGCGATTTTGACCCGATTCCAGGAAACTGCCGAACACCGGCGCGCGGCTGTCGGGGTGGGGCTGCGGCGCAAAGGGATAGCCCAGCGCGCGGATGGGCTTGAGGCCAAACAGCCGGAAGAAGGCGTCGTTGCCATAGGTGAGGCGGCTGGTCGCGTCGCGGCGGAAGATGGCGTCGCCCTGGGCATCCACCAATCCCTTGTAGCGTGCTTCGCTCTGGTTCAGGCGCGCATTGATTGCGGCGGCATTCTTCAGGGACGCTTCCAGGCGTCCGGCGACGGTCTTGAGCAGGGTTGCCTGGCGCGTCAACACTTCGCCGCGTCCGCGGGCGGCGCGCAGGGTTTTGATCAGCAAAGCCAGACAAACCGCCAGCAGCGCGCCAAAGCAGGCCGGCGGGATCACGGTCAGCCGGCCAGACAGCAGAATGTCGGTCAGGGCCGCCAGGAGCATGGCGCAGGCCACACTGCCCAGGACGATGCGAAGCACCCGCAACATCGAAAAATATAGCCTTTTGCCGGGTTTTCCGGCCGCGAGTGTGGCCCGCTTACTCTTCAGAAACGCTTAAAGAGAAGGCAAGCCCTGACCCCGCGCGGCGGCCAATGGGCCGCCCGGGAAACAAAATATATCTTTTGTATCAATGTGTTACGACGCAACCCGGCGGCCGTCACAAAAGCTTTGCAAGACTGTGATGTTCGTGGCGCGGACGGGGTGTGAATTGCGCCCATCCACGTCTCCCGGGGCCGTCTTTGACCGATATCAGCTTGAGCGAACCTTCAGCCCTTAGCGCCCGCGTTGAAACAGCCCGCCGGGCCGGGGCGGGCGACACGCGGTTTCGCATCACCGCGCTGGCGGCGGCGCTTCTGGTGTTGGCGATTTTCGGCGGCGTGATCGCCTCTTTGCTGATCGGCGCCATGCCCGCCTTCAAGGCCTTTGGTTTTGGTTTCATAGTCTCGGAAGTCTGGAGTCCCACCCGCGAACGGTTTGGCGCGCTGGCGCCCATCTACGGCACCCTGGTCACCAGCCTGATCGCCATGGTCATCGCCGTGCCGGTGGGCATTGGCATTGCCATCTTCCTTACCGATCTTTGTCCGCGGCCGCTGCGCCGCCCCATCGGCATTGCCGTCGAGCTTCTGGCTGGCATTCCCTCCATCATCTACGGCATCTGGGGTTTCTTCGTCTTCGCGCCCTGGTTCCAGCTTCATGTCCAGGAACCGGTGGCCAACGCCGTTGCCGACATACCGGTACTCGGCACCCTGTTCGGCGGCGTTACCTTCGGCATCGGCACCTTCACCGCCGGCCTGATCCTTTCCATCATGATCCTGCCCTTCATCTCGGCGGTGACGCGGGATGTGCTGGAGACCGTGCCCAGTGTGCTGAAGGAAGCCTCCTACGGCTTGGGCGCGACCAGCTGGGAAGTGATGTGGAAAGTCTGCCTGCCTTTCTGCCAAACCGGCGTGGTGGGCGGGGCCATGCTGGCTCTCGGCCGCGCCCTGGGCGAGACCATGGCGGTCACCTTCGTGATCGGCAATTCCCACAAGATCGTGCCGTCTCTGTTCGCGCCGGGCACGTCGATCTCGGCCAGCATTGCCAACGAGTTCACCGAAGCCACCGGGGAATTGTATCGCTCGGCGTTGATCGAACTCGGCCTGCTGCTTTTTGTCATCACCTTCATCGTTCTGGCCTGCGCGCAGCTGATGCTGCGCCGGATGGAACGCGGCAAGGGGAAGTAGATGGTCACCGCGACATCCAGAGGCGAAAGCGCGCTCTATTTCCGACGCCGCCTGACCAACAGCGCCTTTATCCTGCTTTCGACGGGCGCGGCGCTGTTCGGGCTGGTCTGGCTGACCTTCATTCTGGGCGGGCTGCTGATAGACGGCGTTTCGGCTTTGTCACCGACTTTGTTCACCGAGATCACCCCGCCGCCGGGCAGCAAGGGCGGGCTCGCCAACGCCATCGGCGGCAGCATTTTGATGAGTGTGATCGCGGTCGTGGCAGGCACGCCCATCGGGCTGTTTGCCGGCACCTATCTGGCGGAATATGCCCGCCATGGAAAGCTCGCCTTTGTGGTGCGCTTCGTCAACGACATCCTGTTGTCGGCGCCCTCCATTGTCATCGGCCTGTTCGTCTATGAACTTGTGGTGGTGCGGATGGGGCATTTTTCCGGTTGGGCGGGCGCCGCCGCCTTGACGGTGATCGTGATCCCCGTGGTGGTGCGAACCACCGAGAATATGCTGTTGCTGGTCCCCAACGGCTTGCGCGAAGCCGCCAGTGCGTTGGGCGCCCCGCAAAATTTTGTCATCAAGTCCGTGACTTGGAAGGCAGCCCGCGCCGGCATCATTACCGGCGTGCTGCTGGCGGTGGCCCGCATCTCGGGCGAAACCGCGCCGCTTTTGTTCACCGCGCTGGGCAATAGCGGGTGGAGCTGGGATCCCAAGGCGATGAATGAACCGATGGCCAGCCTGCCGGCGGTGATCTATTCCTTTGCCACCGGGCCTTATGAAGACCAGCACGCCCTCGCCTGGGCAGGCGCGCTGCTGATCACCGCCACCGTGCTGGTGCTTTCCATCCTTGCCCGCCTTCTCGAAAATCAGAAACGGACCTGATCCATGGACACCGCGATTCACATGACTCCCGATCACCACACGCCCGAATATCAAGCGCCCGATCACCAGGCCGCGCGAGGGCCCGCGGACAAGGCCAAGGTGGAGATCAAGGATCTGTGCTTTTATTACGGCGCCACCAAGTCGCTGAAAAACATCAGCCTGCCGTTACTGGACCGCAAGGTGACCGCCTTTATCGGACCCTCGGGCTGCGGCAAGTCCACCTTGCTGCGCGCCATCAACCGCATCTTCGAGCTCTATCCCAATCAGCGCGCCGAAGGCGAAATCCTGATGGACGGCGAGAATCTGCTGAAGACCAAGGACCTCAACCTGCTGCGCGCCCGCATCGGCATGGTGTTCCAGAAGCCGACGCCCTTTCCCATGTCGATCTACGACAATATCGCTTTCGGCATCAAACTCTATGAACGCATCCCGCGCTCGGAGATGGATGGCCGCGTCGAACACGCCTTGCAGCGCGCCGCGCTGTGGAACGAAGTGAAGGACAAGCTGAACGCCTCGGGCTTGTCATTGTCCGGCGGCCAGCAGCAGCGTTTGTGCATCGCGCGCAGTGTCGCCACCCGCCCCGAAGTGATCCTGATGGACGAACCCTGCTCGGCGCTGGACCCCATCTCCACCGCTAAGATCGAGGAGCTGATCGAGGAGCTGGCAGCCGATTACACCATCGTGATCGTCACCCACAATATGCAGCAGGCCAGCCGCGCCAGCGACTATACCGCCTTCATGTATTTGGGCGAGTTGGTCGAATATGGCGCCACGGAAAAGATCTTTACGGCGCCAGATAATAAGCGCACCGAACAGTATATCACAGGCCGCTTCGGCTAGCCGGTCAATGGTGGCCGCCTTGTGAGGCCGCAAGCCGCCCGATTCGCTTGTTTGACTCTTCGAACGGCGAGGCATCAAATCCCCCATCCTCGTGGGGCTTCACAAAGTGACAGATACGCGTTCGGCGATGCTCTGGCGCCCAAGCTCAAACCCGGCGGACCGCAAACGCATTCAGCCGGAAAGCCTTTTGCACTATTGCCGCAACGTTTACTCGCAGCGCGGTGATGACGGTATTGCCGCGGAGATTTTCAAGCGGCTGAACATCACAGATGGTTTTTTCGTGGAGTTCGGCGGATGGGACGGCATCTACCTCTCCAACTGTCGCGCGCTTTTTGAGGCAGGTTGGAGCGGCGCGTTCATAGAGGCCGCCGCAGCTAAATTCCAGGATTTGAAAAATAATTATCGCGATGCCGAACGCATTATTTGCATCAACGAGTGGGTTGGGCTGCCCGAAGGCAAAGGAAAGACTATAGACCGGATCTCTGCCGAGAGGTTTCCCGGCCGCTCGATAGACTATATGTCGATAGATATTGACGGGATCGACTATCGCATTTTGGAAATGATGGCCCTGCGCCCGAAAGTCATTTGCATCGAGGGTGGTTTTGCCTTTCACCCGCTGCTCACGAAGCGGATTCCCGATGAAATCGCAAGCAGAAATCTCAGCCAACCACTGTCCGTCATGATCGACGTGGGCCGCGCCGCCGGTTACACACCGGTCTGCTTCAATCAGAATGTCTTTCTGGTTCTCAATAATTTGGCGGGCCCCTTCGACAAGATCATAAAAGATCCTGTTACTTTGTGGCGCGATGCCTGGTTCAACGAGAGCGAGAAGTTCAGGGCGGGCCTGAGAATCTTCCGCGCAAACCACAAGGTGGTCCGTGCTGAAGAAGGCAACGGCCTGTTTTATCTTCCTTGGGAGCGGCCGTCTTTCCTGAGACGAATGTGGCGCCGGCTCCGCTGGCGTGACACGAGAGGCTAGACACACTCCTCCTCCGCCGTCATCGATTTGCGGCGGATCGGCAGTGCCGGCGTCAGCCAGCGGACCGCAGTCTGTTCCGAGATCTAGCCGATATAGTCGGAAGCCACCGTCTCATCCCGGCGCGGCGCAGTCGATGTCGCGTTGAGGATCACGCTGACGATCAAGCCCACCGCGATATTCAGCACCAGCGCGCTCAAGGCGGCATAGCAGGGAATGGTCAGCCCAAACAAATGCAGCGGATAGATCGAGCTTTTGAGTCCCAGCTGCACCACCATGGCGGTGCCGGCGGCGATGCCCGCGGCCCATCCCGCCAACAGGCCCCAGGGATTGAAGAAGCGGGTGTAAAGCGCGATCAGCACCGCCGGCAAGGTCTGGCAGATCCATATGCCGCCCAAAAGCTGTAGCTGGATGGCGTAGGAGGTCTGGAACAGCAGCACAAAACCCAGCGCGCCCAGCTTCAGCGCCAGCGACGCCAGCTTGGCGGCGCGGGCTTCCTGGGCGGGTGTGCAACCGGGCGCGATGAACTCCTTGTAGATATTGCGGGTGAACAGATTGCCGCTGGCAATCGCCATGATCGAGGCCGGCACCAGTGCGCCGATGGCGATGGCGGCAAAGGCCAGGCCCGCGAACCAGGCTGGGAACATGTGCAGGAACAGCGCCGGGATCGCGAAGTTGTTGCCGAACTCGGCAAAGCCGGCCGCATATTCCGGCATGCCCTTGATCCCGGCGGCGACCGCCGTATAGCCAAGCAGCGCCAGCAGCGCCAGCGCCAGCGAATAGATCGGCAGTAGGATGGCGTTGCGCCGGATCGCCATGCTGCTGGCCGAAGAGAGCAGTCCCGTCAGCGAATGGGGATAGAGGAACAGCGCCAGCAGCGAGCCCACCGCCAGGCTGGCATAGCCGAAACCCTGTCCCAGATTGTCATCGGTGCCCGGGGTCAGCAGCAACTGTTTGGGATCGATGCTGGAAAACACTTTCTCATAGCCGCCCAACTGCGACGGAATCACGATGATCGCCGTCAAGACCGTGACATAGATCAGGACATCCTTGACCACGGCGGTCAAAGCGGTGCCGCGCAATCCGCTGGCATAGGTGTAAGCCGCCAGCACCAGGAAAGCTGCGATCAGCGGCAGGTTGGGAATGCCGCCCAATGTGGTGGGAATGCCCAATGCCGCGATCACCACCTGCATGCCCGCCAATTGCAAGGCGACATAGGGGATGGTGGCGACGATGCCGGTCAGCGCCACGGCCAGCGCCAGCGGCCGGTTGCCGAAGCGGCCGCGCACGAAATCGGCGGCTGTGACATAGCCGTGCTTGCGCGCCACCGCCCACAGGCGGGGAAAGCAAAGGAACAGCACGGGATACATCAGGATGGTGTAGGGCACCGCGAAGAATCCCGTGGCGCCCGCGCCGAACATCAACGCCGGAACGGCGATGAAGGTATAGGCGGTATAGAGATCGCCGCCCAGCAGGAACCATGTGATCAGGGTGCCGAAGCTGCGCCCGCCCAAGCCCCATTCATGCAGGCTGTGAAGATCGGCCTTGCGCCAGCGGGTGGCGACAAAACCCAGGCACGCCACCAGGACGAACAGTACGAGAAAGACGGAAAGCGAAACGGGATTGGCGCTCATTTGCGGTTGCGCTCTTCATAGAGATAGACCGGTACGATGCAGACGGCGCCCAATATGGTCCACAGCATCTGGTACCAATAGAAAAAGGGAATGCCGAGCAGGCTTGGCTCGATGCGGTTGTACAGCGGTACCCACAACAGGCACACGAAAGGCAGCGCCAGGAAGAGATAGACCGGATGAAATTTCCGGGGCGGCTTGTCTTGGTACATCTTGCCCTCTTTGACGTTTGGTGTCCTCGCAGACACTCTATTTCTCTGGTCGCTCCCGCTGTCGCGGACGCTCCTGTCGCTCCGGCAACATCCCGCCGCGCGGTGTTGTTTTCCGCGCGGCCGGATCAGGCCGTTCCGTTATTTCTTCGGCGGCACGAAATCCTGGCCTTCGGGCGCCTTGGATGGGTCCTTGGGCTCATAGCGGGCGCTGGTCATTGGTCCTTCGCCCACCAGCAACAGAATGCAAGGTCCGGTTTCGGCCCGGGCGCCGTCCCAATGGACGGTATTCTTGATGTCGGTGACGAAACTGCCCGCCGGGATCGGATACATCTTGCTCGGATCATAATGGGTGCTGCTCGACACCCACCAGCTTCCCGACACGACATAGATGTAGCGATCGGTGGAATGGAAATGCGGCTTGGAATTGTGCCCCGGTTCCCACTTGATCAGCACGCCATAGATGCCGGGCTCGCTGGGATCGCCGAACAGCGCCGCGCTTTGCTCGCCGCCTTCGCCCTTCCAGGGAATATCCTTGCCGAAAATCATCGGGACATGGCTGGGATCGGGCAGCGGCTGGCTGGTGTTGGGCGGACCCTGGGTCAACAATTGCTGCTGGGTTTCCGCACAGACCGGCGCGGCGAGCAAAATGCCCGCCAGCGCCCAGCCAAAAGCTAAAGCATGACGCATGGCCCCCACTCCTTTTATGGTCGCGCCGCGTCGCTACGCTGACGCTAGCGACCCCTCGTTTCACTCGGGTTCACGGTCGCTCCGTTAGCGCGGCGGACCGCTATCCTTGCCGTTCTCGTCCACGCCCTGGGTGGTGTTGGGGCCGGTGCCCGCCAGGACCAGCACTGCCGGTTCCTTCTCGCCGGTGCGCGCGCCATCCCAATGGATGCCGCGCAGCTTGTCGACCGCCACCGTGCCGGCATGAACCGGATAGGTGGTGCGTTCGTCATAGACCTTGCTGGTTGACGTCCACCAGGTCCCGGACACCACATAGGCGAAGCGTTCATTGTTGTGATAGTGCGGCTTGGAGAAATTGCCTGGATACCAGATGTATTTCACCATGTAGGGACCCGGTTTGGCCGGATCGCCATAGAGATAGCACATCTGCATCTTGCCGACTTCGCCGGTGCACTTTTGGTCCTTGGGCAGGGTCGCGGTGACGCTGCTCGGATCAGGCGCCGGGCCGACCGGATCGTTGACGGTGACGCCGACCTTGGGATCGGTCTGTGCGATGGCCGCGAAACCGGCGGCGCCCAGGCCCGCCGAGACGGCGGCGGTGAGGGCAAACTTGATGGCAGTGCGCATGCGATTTCTCCCCTTGAGATTGTTTGGGGAGGATGATGGCGTAAGTGCGTGACACTCGCAACGCGGGCGTTCAGCCGGCCTGGCCGCCTGCTTCACCTTCGCTGGTGCAGCAAGTCCGGGAGCAAACTCAGGCGGTGCGCTTGCCCGCAAATACCAGGCCCACGCCCGCCAGGACCGCGATCACACCGGCGGCTGTGGGAATCCAGATGGTATGGTCTTCCTGGGAATTGACCTCCAGCGGTCCCACTTTCACCACCGGCTTGGTCTCGGTCCAGCTGACGCGGCTGAAGAAAAGGCCGGCAATGCCCAGCACAATCAGCACGATGCCCAGGGTCGCAATCGGTTTCATGAATCCCTCCAGAGTTGAAGGGACAACGGCCCGGGGGAACAAAAGGTTCCCGGCGGGCGCTAGCGGAGTGCGGCGTTTATTTTTTCATAGGCGCCGGTGTGCATCAGCACGCGCAATTCCTGACGCGTGCTGGCGATGGTGTCCGAAGACCAATCCTGCACTTGCTGGCCGGCGATGACCCCGACAAGAAAACCAAACATCATGAACTTGAACATCGATGCCTCAAACGACCATGCGAAATACGGATTGCAGCTCTCTGATCGCGGCGAAACTGATCGCGGTATCGCGCAGGTCCAGAAGCGGCTCGACCTGGGCGAGTGACCAGTTGGCGTTGCCAAATCCGGGCCGCTCCAGCAGGACGCAGGCAACCGGGCGGTTGCGCAGCTGATGGTTCAGGTACAGCACGCAGATTTCTTCCAGCCTGGCTTTGGCGATCGCAATCATCGCGGTTCTCCCGCCGCAATAAGAACCACGGGCCTGGCGGGCCGTCACTTTCTTGGTCAAGGATCGGTTAATTCCGACAATTCGTCAGGCCTGGAGCAGCGCTCCTTGCCTATTGCGGCGCCTTGGGATGGCGTAAAAACACGGCGCGCAATTCGTTCAGGTCGAACGGCTTTGGCAGCACATAGTCCACGTCTGCCTGCTTCTTGCCGCCCTCTCCCATTTTCGTGCCCCAGCCGGTCAACAGAATGACGGGGGTCGAAGGAAAAAGCGTCTTGGCAATATGGGCGACCTGATTGCCGTCGACATAGGGCATCCCCAGATCCGTCACGATGATGTCAAAAGCCTGGTCAATGTCCTTTGCCTTGCGCAAAGCGTCGATGCCGGCATTGCCGCCATCCACCGCCGCCACTGTGTGCCCGTCAAGCTCCAGCACGAAGCGCGTCGATTCCAGAACGGAGGGATCGTCATCGACCAGCAGCACATGCAATGCCGGAACCTCGGCGACCTGGGCAATTTCTTCCTGTGCCGGTTTTTCCGCCGTTGCGGCAAATTCCAGGATCACGCAGGTCCCCTTGCCCAGGGCGCTTTCAATATCGAGTGCTGCCTTGTGCCGCTGGGCCGCGCCATAGACCATCGCCAGGCCAAGCCCAGTGCCGCGTTCGCCCTTGGTGGTGAAAAACGGTTCCAAACAGTGGCGACGCGTCGCCTCATCCATGCCAACCCCGCTGTCCTCGACTTCAAGCCGCACCCGCCGGGCCTCGGAAATCGAAGAGCCCGGCACCGATACCGTCCGGATGGTGATCAATCCGCCCGCGGGCATCGCGTCGACGGCATTGAAAATCAGGTTGGTCGCCGCCTCCCGCAGTTCGGCGGCGTTGGCCATCACAAGGGGAAGGTCCTGCTCCAGCCGCGCCGCGACCTCGATCGCGATGCCGCGTTGCTGCGGCATGTCGCTCCACCGCGCCCGCGTCAGGTCCACCACCTGCGGGATCAGCTCGTTGAGACTCAGGGGCTTCAACTCGTCATCATTGTCGTTGCGGCGATAGAAGTCCCGCATCCGGCCGACCGTGGCGGAAACGTCTTTCGCCACCCGGCCGACCGTCTCCAGATAGGCCCGCACCCGGGACGGAAGATCCGGCTCCCGCTCAAGCAGGGATTGGGTGTAGACCGCCACCGGCGAGATGGCGTTGTTGATGTCATGGGCGATGCCGCTCGCCATCTGTCCCAGCGCCCCCAGTCGCTCCCGCTGCATGGCGGACTGTTGCGTTTGCTTGAGATCGTTGTAGGCGGCCTCCAGGCTGCCCCGCAATTCCGCTTGATGGGCCGCCAGCGCGACATGCTCGCCAAGCTGCCTGAGGAATTCGCAATCGCTGCTGCTGAAGGCGCTTTCCTTCTGCCGCGCCACCGCCAGAATTCCAAAAATATCCTTCTCGATCATCAAGGGCGTGAGCACCAGGGAGCGAAGCCCCCGGCTGGCAAGAAGGCGGGGAAAGGGAAAGTCGACCTTCGCAATGTCCGTTTCATAGACCAGCAGGCCCCGCACGCAACGCGACAGGCCGCTCTCGTCCACCGCAACGGTGGTGCGTTCGGTCATGCCGGGTTCAAATCCGGGCGGCGCCCCTTTGGCGCCGACATGGCTCACCGTGATTTCATTTTTGCCGGAATCATAAGAGCAGATGGAGACGAAATCGGCCGGCAGCCGGTCTTCCAGGGTACGGACAACCACCTGGAAGATGCTGCGCAAGTCCTGCCGCTGGCCGACGGCATGGGTGATCCGCTCCAGCAACGCCAGACGCACCAACTGTCCCTGCAACCGCGCTTCGGCGCCCTTGCGTTCCGTGATATCGCGCAGGAAGGCGCTGAACTCCACGGTATCGCCCGACCCGGTCGGCGTGATCGAAAGCTCCACGGGGAATTCGCGCCCCTTGCGGTCAAGCCCGGTCAGCTCGATTCGCTTGCCGAGGACCCGGGCCTCCCCGCTTTCCAGGTAGCGCGCCAAGCCATGCCTATGGGCGGCGCGAAAACGCTCCGGCATGATGATCTCTTCGACCTGGCGGCCAAGGGCCTCTTCCCAGCTCCATCCGAAGATTTTCTCCGCCTGGACATTCCAGCCGGTGATGGCGCCGCTGCGCTCGATGCTGACCACCGCATCCAGTGCCGTCTCGACGATCCGGCGGGTGCGTTCTTCGCTTGCCGCCAGCAGCGCCTGGCTTCGCTGCCGCTCGCTTTCATGATGGGCGCCCCAATTGGCGACGACAATCGTGATGATGCCAAGCCCAATGGAGGTAAGAACCGCCAGGATGGCGAAGCCGAAGGGGGCCTCGAACGGGCTGGCGCGGTGCGCCAGAAGCACAATGCCGTTCAAGACAAACGGAAACACCAACACAATCGGGAAAAGGCGGCGCGCCGCGACCCCGGTGCTATTGCGCGCGAACATTACCGCCGTCCAGCCGGCGCCGGGGCGGGCGAGCAGGGCCGCCACGAAAAGCAGGACGAAGGAAATCATTGTCGGCAGCGACATTGTCGTGATGGTCGGCCCCCGGGAGAGCGCCGCAATGCCATAGGCATAGCCCACGAAATCGAACGCCGTGACGGCGAGGCCAAGGGTTATCAGGCCGCTGAAAAGCCGCCCGTAAGGGTCGCGGCGGGGCAGCAGCAAGGCGAGCGCGGCGACCACGAAATTGAGTGCGGTGGCGGGCGATGGCCGGCCGAACCAGATGCCCAGTGCACCGCCGGTTTGCGGTGCGCTGGCATTGATCCCGCCCGCCACAGCGAAATCGATCAGGGCATAGGCGTTGATCGCCAACACAAGCGCGGCGGCGATTATGCGCAGCCGGGGGCGCGGCGGCGCGGTCAGTTCCAGGACGCCGGCAGCGCATAACGGAAAGCAAAGCAGGAGGATGCGCGCCATGCGCGGCCAGCCCGGCACGATGCTGGTCAGCGCCGGGATGCCAAGCGACCAGCCCGCCAGCGCGATGGCGCAAATCAGGATGAGGACGAACAGGCACCCGCGTGCATATGTTTTTGAGACCACGATTCGCCGATCCTGTGATCGTCCAATCCGAACCCTGCAGCACTTATTCGCAAACTGCAAACCATGCTGGCGAACTGTGTCACGGAACATTTGTACACGGATAATCGGGATGCGTTGACAGTCTGTCAGAACGCGCAGGCGGCGAACTCTTCAGAAAGGTTCGCAACAACAAGAAAACTTTATGTGCTTGATCGCAAAGGGCGCGCCAAACGAAGTTGCGGACAGTTTTAGAAACTATCTTGACGATGAATATTTTCGCCCCGACTTTCCTCGCGCGGAAGCGGAGCCATATTTTGTCCGATGAAATCGGACAAGTTATATATTCTCTGTTCTTCTTTTCTCTTCTCTGCGCTAGCAGGAGCGTAGCGCCCGAAGAGTCGCTAGCGACTGCTAGCGCGTCTTCTTTGCTTGTTTTGGCTTGTTGGCAAATTGCGCCTTGCGCGCAGCAGCCTGTAATTGGCAATTCTCAATATGGGCGGGCCGCTGTCCCGGGCGGAACGGACCGGGCAACAGGACGTTTGCATAGCGGTCAAGAGAGTAACCGCATGCAATTTTCCGTGCCGCCTGCCATCAGATGAACCAAGACCAGCCGCCAAGCTATTACGATCCGGACGCCCACGAGCCGGGCTGCAAAGAGACCGGTGCAGGATCGGCTGTCAGCGATCCCGGCCGCTACTTTGATGTGTTTTGCGATTGTCACCGCTACACAGAACCGAAAATCCTCTCCAACGGAACCGATATTGCCTGGCCCGCGGGCTGGGAGCGGGACCAGGCCATGGCGTGGCGCCGCGCCAACGGCTTGGCGCATCCCACCGACGCCTGAATGTGCAATGATCGGATGAAGCGCCCGATGGCGCGATGGCGGCGGATTTACTAGACTTGGTATTCCTGCACGCGTGGAGAGAAAATGCGTAGCTTACCTGCCGCGGTCCTGATCCTGGCCTATGCCGTTCCCGCCGCCGCCCAGCCGGCCGTTCCCAAGACGGCGGTGAAGCCCGATCCCTCCCATGCGACCTTCATCCTGCCCAAAGACCTGAAATGGAAGAGGGAAAGCCTGGGCCAGTTGCAGGCACCGCTTTACGGCGATCCCGGCAAGCCGGGGCCTTATGGCATCTTGATACGCTGGCCCAAGGGACAGATGAGCCATCCGCATTTCCACACCACCGACCGCTTCGCCTATGTGGTGTCCGGCACCTGGTGGGTCTCCACCAGCGATCATTATGATCCGGCGACAACCTATCCTTTGTCGCAAGGCAGCTTCGCCACCGACCTTGCCAACAAGGTGCATTGGGACGGCTCCAAGGACGAGGAGCTGATCCTGCTTGTCACCGGCATGGGGCCGATGAAGTCGGTGCCGGTGCCGGAAGCGAAGAAATAGGCGTTCCCGTTTCTCATCGCGATAGCAAACGTAAATCCATGCCGGCTTTATCAGTCACGGCAGGCATGTGAGGTCCAAGGTCAGGTTTACGGCAGCTTCGTGTCCGCCGCGTCCGACAAATTGGTACGCAATTTCACCAGGTCCTCGCGCAGATGCTGGAAGTCTGCTGCGCCCAGTCCCATCGCCTCAACAAGCTCGCTGCGATAGTCGAGCGCCCGTTCGCGCAGGCTTCGCCCTTGTGATGTCAGGCGTACGCGTACCACCCGCTCATCCTGCGGATCGCGTTGCCGGGTCAGATGTCCCATGACCTCCAGCCGCTTCAACAGCGGTGTGAGCGTGCTGGAGTCGAGGAACAGCTTGTCGCCAAGACCGCCGACGGTCTGATCGTCCTGCTCATAGAGCGTGACCAGCACCACATATTGCAGATAGGTCAGCCCCAATTGATCCAGCACGGGCTTTTGCAGGCGCTGGACGGCCAGGTTGGTCGAATAAATTGCGAAGCACAGGAAGTCGTCCAGCTTGCTGGTTTCGCTGGGATCGGGCGCGGTTTTCTTGGCCAAGGCCATGATATTCCTCAAAAAAGCGGTCAAATCGCCGTCATAACTCTCCACCAAAATAGTTATTACGCGATTTAATCGCAAGGCTTGACATAAAGATTATCTCGTGCGATTACTTATCGTGCGATATAATCGCATAACAACAAACCGGGCCACTGGCCCTCACCAAGGAGAACTCCCATGACCACGATCACCGCAACCAAAGCCGCCGTCGAGAACGCCGCAATCCGTCCCTTCCACATCAACTTCCCGGAATCCGCCCTGGCTGACTTGCGCCAGCGTTTGGCCAACACCCGCCTGCCGGAACAAGAGACCGTCTCCGACTTTTCTCAGGGTGTGCCTCTCAAGACCGTACAGCAGGTCCTCCGTCACTGGCAGACCAAGTATGACTGGCGCAAAGTCGAAGCGAAGCTGAATTCCTATCCGAACTTCATCACCGAAATCGACGGACTGGACATCCACTTCATCCACGTGCGCTCCAAGCATGAGAACGCGCTGCCGGTGGTCGTGACGCATGGCTGGCCGGGTTCGATCATCGAGCAGCTCAAGATTATCGAGCCGCTGACAAACCCGACGGCCCATGGCGGAAGCGCTTCGGATGCCTTCGATGTCGTGATCCCGTCGATGCCGGGTTACGGTTTTTCCGGCAAGCCGGCTAAAACCGGCTGGGGCCCTGAACGCATTGCGAGCGCGTTCACCAAGCTGATGCGGCGTCTCGGCTACAAGCACTTCGTCGCCCAGGGCGGTGATTGGGGCGCGGTCGTCACCGAAATGATGGGTGTGCAAGCGCCCAAGGAACTGCTCGGCATCCATACCAACATGCCCGGCGCCATTCCGGCCGAGGTCGATCAGGCGTCATTTCTCGGCGCGCCCGCGCCGGCCGGCCTCACTGCAGAAGAGAAGAGCACCTTCGACCAGCTCGCTTTTGCCTACAAGCATGTCTACTACGCTTTCGAGCTGGCAACGCGGCCGCAATCTATGACCGCGCTGGCAGATTCGCCCATTGGTCTGGCGACTTTCCTGCTCGACCATGACATGGGCAGCCTGGAAATGATCGCGCGTTCATTCGACGGACAGCCGGAAGGCATGACGCCGGACGATTTTCTCGACAATGTCACCTTGTTCTGGTTGACCAATACGGGAGTTTCGTCGGGCCGGCTCTATTGGGAGAACAAGCTTGGCTTCTTCAGCCCCAAGGGCGTCAAGATCCCGGTTGCCGTCAGCGCATTCCCGGACGAACTCTACCAGACGCCCCGGAGCTGGGCGGAGCGGGCCTATCCCAACCTCATCCACTACAACAAGGTTGAAAAAGGCGGCCACTTCGCCGCCTGGGAGCAGCCGAAACTTTTCACCGAAGAGCTTCGCGCAGGCTTCAAGTCACTCCGCAACTGAGCTTATTCGTCACCTGACACGGACGCGGTGCCCCCCTGCATCGCGTCCGTTTTTTTGAGCCGAAGCCCGCCAAAGTCTGTCCGAATTGTAATTTTGTCTGCTGGCCGATTGCGTATGGATGGCCGATAGGCGCATCGTCTCCTCAAGACCGATGATTGGCATCGGCAACAGGAATCGGGGACTTTCCATGAAGATTTCATTCGCAGCGGCAACTTTGCTGCTGGGTATCGCTGTGTCCGGCTGCGCCGGCAACGGCCAGCTTGCCGGTCATGCCCCGCCCGGCGCCATCGTCTGGGACGATTTTGAATCAACCCCGGCCGGCGCGATCCCGGCCGGCTTCACCAAGACCGGCGCCCTCGGCGTGGAAGAAGGCGTCGCGCACAGCGGCACCCATGCCTTGCAGATTGAGCCCGCGGTGCGGGGCGGACGCTATATCAGTCTTGCTCCCGACAAGGTCGCGGCGCTGGGCGGCGAGCATTGGGGCCGGCTTTACTACAAGGTCAAGACGCCGACGCCGATGCCGACGGGGCGGCTTATTCATGCCACCCTGGTCGACGGCAAAGGCACCAGCCCGCTTGCCAATGACCTGATCGATGTGCGCCTGGCCACTCTGCTGTTCTATCCCACCGGCGAGTTCGATTATTTCTACAATGTCCAGCCGCCGAACGGGCGCAAGGAATTCGGCCCCAGATCGGCGGCCATGCAGAAATTCAATGACGAATGGACGTTGCTGGAATGGCATGTCGATGCCGCGACACAGACCTATGCCTTTTTCGTCAATGGCAAGGAAGTCGCCGATATCGGCCAGCACAAGGGCGCGGGCAATTATGAAGGCATCGAAATCCCCGCCGCGTTCCAGACCTTGTCGATCGGGTTCACGAACTACCAGCCCGCCACCGGTGAAGGTTTCACGGTATGGATCGATGACATCGCCGTGGGCAAGAAGCGGCTGGGTCCGGTGCCCGGGGCAAATAAGTAAGCCTGGCATCAGCGGCGGTGTGCTCGAGACCGGGCGGGCCGATCATCAATCGATGTTGAGGCCGGTAAGATGTTGAGGCCGGTAAATTCGTGCGGGTGTCCAACGTCCCGCGTCCTGCCGTTGCTCCCCGATGGTTCCCTACGGCTGCAGTACCCGTTTGATGCGCGGCCATTGAAACCACGCATGCAGTAGCGCGTTGCGCAAGCAATCGCTGCTACCTCGGGGAAAGAATGTCTCGGGGAAAGAATGTTCAGAGCTGAAGACGGGGCTGCCTATTTTAGGGCACGCGCTGCCTATTATCGAGCACGGGCATCTGAGATGCGGGCAAGGGCGGAGGAAGGCAAGACCGAAGAAGCCAATGCGGTATTCCGAAAGCTTGAAGCAAGCTGGCTGCGACTTGCCGAAACAGCGGAGCAAGGAACTTCAGATTCGATTTGATTTGCTCGACTATCAACCAGGAAGCGAACTTCGGGCGTCCTTCGCGAGGAATTGCGAAAGTCGATCATGGCATTTGAACAATAAACAGGCGCCAGAATTCTCACCGCCACATTTTCGCCGCACTAACGAATCGAAAGTTCCGTCTTTGTCGGCGCGGATGCAATCGGTATGGTTGACGGCCATCTTGAGCCTGAGATCGCAAAGTGCCCAAGGAATCCGATTCAATTTTCAGCAGCGGCGAGGCGGGCGGTCCCACGCCCTCATTCTCCGATCTCTCGTTCCAAAACGAGCGAGCGTTGTGGTTGGCGGAATTTGATACCATCGGCGAAGAAGCGGTTCGCGGCTATGTCGAGCGCAATTCATATACCCCAACTGGAATGGAGATCGCGCGCCAATGGCTTGCACAGCGCGAGCTTCTTCAATTGCGTGAGGACGTGGAGTCTATCAGGGCGCTCGCGGAACAGGCGCAAGGAACCGCTTCTGAGTCCCTGAGGCGTGCAGCTGAAGCATTGACGCTGGCCAGCCAGGTCGATGCCAATAGTCGTGCCGTTGTTGAAATCGCGGCTACTGTAAAAAAAACCGCTCGGACAATGGTCTTGGCTGGAACGGTAATGTCTCTATTCTTTCTGTGCGCAATCGTGATGGTGCTTGCGTCTTCGCGGCAAGCCGCGCCAAACATCAAACAGGCATCCGCGCAACCATCCCGTCCTAAACAGGCTGTCGTGCGCCCCCCGTCCCCCGCAATGCTGCCCGCGGAAACACGGCAAGCATCGGCAATCCCGCCGGAAAATGCCCAGACGAAGCCGCCGTCCAACGCACCCCAAATCAAGTCCCCCGATCCGAAACCCGAAGGCCAATCATTGGCGGACGCCCTTGCGCTGATCGCAGACAAGGTGAGCGGCGAGGGGGCGATCAATTTTACGGCGCAGTTTCACGATATGGCTACCGGCCGCGAGCATACCGAGCAGGCCTTATACAAAGCCAGCAACGTGACCATCGATCCAAATCGATGTCAGGTAGGATTCCACTGGCATGTCGAGCAGGATGGCAAAGCAATGTCCGACCTGGATCGCACGGTCGAACTTCGCCTTGCCAAGAACATAAAGGTGACGTCGATTGATGCTGAAGCGGGCAGTCGTTTTTCCCTACGCGCTTACCCAAAGGTCTATGTTGTGCACATTGCGCGGTGGGACAACGCGTCAGGGGACAATTTATATTTCCACGACAAAGGCGCGGCCGCGCGGGTCGGCACGGCCGCCAGGCATGCAGTGGAATTGTGTGACAATGGGGAGCAACAAATCCGGCGTCGATAGCCCAGGAGCGAGCACAATTATAGAGCAGTGCAACCTCTTCCTGCCGGATATTACAACATCATGTTGGTTGGGCTGCCAGAGGCGCGAGGCCGTGACTGGCCGGCAAACTATTTGGCCAGATGCTTTGCAAAAAAGGCGGCGATTTCGCCGAAGGCTTCGCGCGTTTCGGGAATATCATCGTTGCGCCCATATTGCGCATGACTCTGGCCTTCATAGACATTGAGATCGGCTTCAACACCGGCGCGGCGCAGCTTGCGATGCGTACGCACCGTGTTGCTCAAAAGCAGGTCGCGCGTGCCCGTGGTCAGGATCGCGGGCGGAAAGCCATGCATGTCGCCATAAATGGGTGAGATCAGCGGATCCCTCAAGTCATGGCCCTGGGCATAGACCTTTGTCGCCGCGTCGCAGAAGCCGTCGCGTGACAGCAGCACATTATCGACCCCTTCATTGGTGTAGAAGCTGTCGCCGGTCTTGGTCGCGTCGGCCATGGGCGTGCCAACGCCAATCGCGCCCGGCATGGGCAGTTTCAGTTCCTTCAGCTTCAGCATCGTCTCCAAGGTCAGGGCTCCGCCGGCCGATGTGCCGAACACGGCGATCCGCTTAGGATTGGTTGTCTTGCTGATCGCGCGATAGACGGTGACGGCATCGTCCAGTGCGGCAGGGAAATAGGCTTCCGGCGGCATGCGATAATCGACTGAGATCACTTTGTACCGGCCGATCCCCGCCATCAGGATGGCTTCGATGGTCCCCGCCTCGCCCGGCGACAAGACATAACAGCCGCCATGCACATGCATCAGCACCCGGTTGCGGTTCGCGGCGGGGAGCATATTGGGCGTAATGATATGGACCCGCACGCCGTCCATGGTTTGGGCCGTCATGGTCACGTTCAGGCGTTCCAACAGGCCGGGAATGCGCTTCTTGGCCGCCACCGCGGCGGCATCGGCGGTGGCACGCGCCTCCTCGCCGGTCTTCCATAGCGGGTTGGCGTTGGGATTGGGCTTGGCCGCGATGATCGCCTGCATCTGCGGGCTGATATCCTCGCTGGCGGGGGCGGGCAGGGTGCGCGCCGGCAAGGACAGATCGTCCGCCAGGGCGATACTTCCAAGACCGCAGGCCAGGACCAGGACAAGTGACGTGGCAAGACGCATGATCGCTCCCCGTGTGTGGCGCCGGTTTTATGCCTTTTCCGGGAAGGTGCCAAATGACACCGATTTCGAGCTTCCTATTCACATGGTGCAAGGCGCGGCGATCTGCTTAGCCGCCCTCACGCCAGATGCGTAATCCGGCGATAGGATAGCGCCTCGGCAATATGCGGCTTGGCCACACCGTCCGCGCCCGCCAGATCGGCGATGGTGCGCGCCACTTTCAGCACCCGGTGATAGCCGCGCGCCGACAACTTCATTCGTTCCGCCGCCTCGGTCAGCAGCTTGGCGCCCGCCGCGTCCGGGGTGGCGATACTGTCCAGCAATTCGCCTTCGGCCTCGGCATTGGTGCGGATTGGCACTTGCGCAAAGCGTTCGCGCTGCAGGGCGCGCGCCGCCGCAACCCGGCCCGCCACCTCGGCACTGCCTTCGGCGGGCGGCGGCAAGGTCAGGTCGCTGGCCGAAACACTCGCCACCTCGACATGCATGTCGATGCGGTCGAACAGCGGCCCCGAAATGCGCGACTGATAATCGCCGGCGCATTTGGGCGCCCGTCCGCAGCCCAGCGCCGGATCGGTCAGATAACCGCAGCGGCAGGGATTCATCGCCGCAATCAGTTGAAAGCGCGCCGGATAGCGCACATGAGCATTGGCGCGCGCCACCACCGCCTCGCCGGTCTCGATGGGTTGACGCAGACTGTCCAGCACGCCGCGCTGGAACTCCCGGTATTAGGTAGCAACGTTCCAAAGTTTAAAAAAGCAAGCGGGGCTCGTTTTCGGCTTCTTTTTCGGCCCGCGCCGATTTCAAGGCATTGATCCACGTCGCAAAGGACTTAGTCGGCAGCTTGTAGAAGCCACGGCGTCCATCCTCCTGAAGGATAATGTCCTTGTCCCTTAAGGTTGAAAGTGCGTTTCCGATTACGTGCTCGGATACGCTTGGGGTCTGTTCTATAATTGTCTTGCGGGCAACCCAATCATCGCCATGGTTGGCCATGGTATCCAGAACGCGTCGATAGTCATCGGAATTTATGCGCGCATGGTACATTTCATTGAAATACTTCTGTCCTAATTGTGCCAGAGCGCCATTTTCTTTGAATGCTCCTTGCATAACATCATGGACATCAATGACATTATCTCTGTCCTCGGCGAAAGCAGAATGAGCAAACTGCTGTAAGAAATGGGGATAGCCCTCTGACAACTCGCAAATCATCGTTATGGCATCGGGAGTTATTTCGGTGTTTTGCTTGTTTTTCTTATTAGCTAACGCGAGTCCATTTTTTACGACGCTTTCTCTTTCCTTCTTTTCTAGGGGCTGAAGCGCGTAGATCTCAAAAATGCGCGCCGAGGATTCGTGGGACGCCTTAAGCGTGTTGATGACTGAGGGTAGCCCCGCCATCCCTATGACCACATTAGAGCAGCCGCGCCTAGTCAGCCGTTCTGTGAAAAGCTTAACAAACTGGCCTAATTCGGCGTCCGGACTTGGATTATCGGCCTCGTCGATCAGAAGCAGTATCCCATCTATCGTATCTCCCATGCGAAGACAAAGATTGACGATGTTGTCCACCAGTGTATCGCGCGCATCATCAATCACATCATTCTTGAGTTCCGCGCGATACGACACACCAAGAATTTCCCAGCCTCGCAAAAAGTCCCACACCTGTTTTGCGCGCGTCCTGGTAACCTCTTGCGTTCCCATCATGGTTTTGAGGCCGCGAGCGATAGTACAGACAATTTCAAGCGGCGTGGTGCATCCGTTTAGGTCAACGGAAACTGTGAGAAATTCGAAGCGGCTATCGTCCATTGCCGTGACCTGGCCAGACGCGACAAGTTCAACGTAAAAAAAGAGCGAGGATTTTCCGATCCCTCTCTCACCCTCGATAAGGAAATGGTGCGGGTTGCCGTTCTTGGTCTGGAATAGGCTTTTTTCGACTGCGTCCAGCTCGTCGATGCGACCGACGAAGGTGCCAAAAGTTGCAATACCGTTCGGCTGAAAGGGATTATATTTCACGGAAACTCCATTGCGACCTTCGGCCTAAAATGGGACGCAACAGCCGAGGACCGGAAAGTTCCATTAGTTTGCAGTACCGTCCAGTACCTTCCAGTACCTTCCACTAGCTTGCATTAGCGTCCATTAGCTGCCGATAGGTGGAGCGTATGGCATCCAATCGCTTGTAAACATTGGAGAAAATAAGCGGCGGTGAACGCCCCCCGCGACAGCTTATTGCGGACGTTGGCCTCCTTTTCTTCTACCCCAATTTTTTCAAGCTTTTCAACGAGTTGTGCGTATGTGACGCCGTGCCTTTTCAGCTCCGCCTTAAGCAGATTGGCCGCATGGGCATTCCAGTCCGTTTTTGCCATGTATCGCTTTCCGTATAAAAAGTACTGAAAATGATACTTATGCCCTTGCCAACGGTACGTCAACGTACTACATACGATGCGCAATGTATCGGATATAGTACCTTGGCGCAGCACTTCCTTCTCAGCACAAAGGCCCGGACGCTCAGTCTGGCCCAAGTGCTGCGCCTGTCGGACCAGGAAGCCTACGACGCCTTCAAGGCCATCCGGTTTGCCGACAACGGCGGCGAAGCCTTTTGCCCCAAGTGCGGTTCGCTGGACCTATACAGCCTTCCCCGCCGCAAGATGTGGCGCTGCAAGGGTTGCCCCTGCCAGTTCTCGGTTACATCCGGCACGATCTTCGCCAGCCGCAAGCTTTCGATCCGGGACATTCTGGCCGCTATCGCGATTTTCACCAACGGCGCGAAAGGCTATAGCGCGCTCCAATTGAGCCGCGACCTGGACGTTCAATACAAGACCGCTTTCGTGATGGCCCATAAGCTGCGTGAAGCCATCCAGGCCACCGACAACGGCAAGCAGGTATCGGGCGAAGTGGAAATAGACGGCATGTATGTGGGCGGCTATGTGAAGCCCGCCAACGTGAAGCAATATCGCCGCGACCGTCGTCTGCTGGCTAACCAGTCCGGCAAGCGCCAATCGGTAATCGTTGCTCGCGAGCGCCACGGCAAGACCGTCACCTTTGCCGCCAAGTCAGAAGCCGCCGCCGTTCCCGCCCTGCATGACCGCATCGCCGGTGGCAGCACGGTCTATGCCGATGAAGCTTCGCATTGGGACGTTTTCCATGCGTCCTACAAAACCAAGCGCATCAATCATTCTGAGGCGTACAGCACCAGCGAAGGGTGCACGAACATGGCGGAAAGCTTTTTCAGCCGCTTACGCCGCGCGGAAATCGGAACACACCACCACATCGCCGGTCCGTATCTAGCCGCGTATGCTGCTGAAATGGATTGGCGGGAAGATAATCGCCGCATTGCAAACGGCGACCAATACCGCGCCATCGTAGCCGCAGCAGCTAGGCATCCTGTCAGCCGCCGGTGGAAGGGGTACTGGCAGCGGTCATCGGTACGTTAAGAGACAATAAGGTGGAGTTTTGGAGAATCTGTGGTATAATAGAAGTTCGGCCCGTCAACCGTTCGAGGGTTGCGGGCCGTTCACCGGCTGGGTGCCGGGATTACTATCGTGGTGTCCTTATAGAGCAAGTGATTCGTTTTGTCAATCTCTATCGCCCGGCCTTCAATATAAGGCCTGTAAATGCAGTACGTAATGAAAGTGTTTGAAGAAGAAAGTAGTCACTCAGAGTTCCGGGTGATTGATAGAGATGGCGAGCCTTGGTTCGTTCTCTCTGAGGTTTGTGCCCGTCTCGATATCGCCCAACCCGCTTCAGCGGCTCGGCTTTTGGAGGACGATGAAAAGGGTGTGCTCAATATGCACACCCCTGGCGGCAACCAGAATGTCACCATCGTGAACGAAAGCGGCCTGTTTTCGCTGATTTTCCGGAGCCGCAAAGAAAGCGCCACAAAGTTCCGCAAATGGGTGACTTCGGAAGTCCTTCCGGCCATCCGCAAAACCGGTACTTACCGGGGCAAAACCCCTGCTTTCATCAAGCGGGCCAATGCAAACTGGAACCGGGTCGAACAGGGCTATTTTTCAGTCATCAATGAACTTGCTGTCCTCGTTTGGGGACGCATGGAGCAAGTTGGCCACGTCATGGCGGACAAGGCCCCCAACGGGGTCGAAAACCGCCCGGACAACAGCGTTGGCCGCTGCTTTTCGGACTGGCTGAAGGAAAATCATCCCTACGTGGACCCCATGTTCAAATACTACCTCCACGTGACCCCCGAATGGGAAGGGGAGTGCCGCCAATATCCCAACGCTATGCTGCCTCTGTTCCGGGAATATGTGGAGACGGTGTGGTGGCCTTCGCGGTTTGAGGGCTACATCAAGACACGCGATCCGGCGGCGCTGCCGTATCTGCAAAAGTTGCTGCCATCCAAGCCGTCTAAGCCGACGTTGCAGCCGAGGTCTTAAGGAAATCGGGGCGGTCGAAAGACCGTCCCGTATTTTACCGCACAATCTCCCATAGGAACTGCTGCCCTGGCCCCGGCATAGACCGGATGAGGCCCCGTTTCCGGGACCAGTGTTTCAAGTTGGCGAAGGTCCGCTTCATCATCAGCTTACACAGGGCCTTATCGTTGGTATCGAGGTTGCGGGCCTTCATCACGGCATCATTGACCTGGGCGGTTGTGATTGGCCGCATAGACGTTCTGAGGGTGTCCAGGATTACCCTGCCAGTGTCGCCGTGATTGTCGGCAAGCACCTGGGCGACCTTGCGAGGGCTCAGGGCGGCCATGTCCACATCGGGATCAAACAGCCGTAGCGCAGCCTCTACATGGTCCAGGTCGATTACAGCCTGCCGGATTTGTCCCTGTAGGGATTCAATCTGGGAGGCGACCTGTATCCGCTTCTCTTTGAGAGCGGAGACAACATGGGTGTCGGTCATTTGCGCTTGCGCGCCCAGAACACGATCAGCACCACCCCAACAATGACCAGGGCGGCGATACCCGATTCAAACTGGAGGCCCCAATAGTTCGACATGGGAGTAAATTACCCCCGGACCCCCGAAGTACAAGAAAAAGGTCTTGGAACGTTGCTACCTAAGACCGGGAACTCCGGCAACTCGTCCAGGAATAAAACGCCCAGATGCGCCAGTGACACCTCTCCGGGTTTCACTTTCAATCCACCGCCGACCAGGGCCGCCATCGAAGCGGAATGATGCGGATTGCGAAACGGCCTGGTGCGCGAGATGGTGCCGCCGTCCAGCGCGCCCGCCAGGGACTGGATCATCGAAATCTCCAGCGCCTCGCGCGCATCCAGCGGCGGCAGCAAGCCCGGCAGGCGCTGGGCCATCATCGATTTGCCCGCGCCGGGCGGGCCGATCATCAACAAATTATGTCCGCCGGCGGCGGCGATCTCCAGCGCGCGCTTGGCGCTTTCCTGGCCCTTGACGTCGCGCAGATCCGGCGCCGACCGCGCCGCTTCCACAATTCGCGCCACCGGCGGCGTCAGCACCGACGCGCCTTTCATGTGATTGACCAGCGCGATCAGGGACGGCGTCGCCAATATCTCGATGCCGCCGGCAAAGGCCGCTTCCGGCCCGTTGAGCGCCGGACAGATCAGCCCGCGATTCTGCTCGCTCGCGGCCAGCGCTGCGTTCAGCACCCCGGCGACCGGCGTCACCGCCGCGTCCAGCGACAATTCTCCCAGCGCCACGTAATTGGCCATTTCGCTGGCCGGGATCACGCCCATCGCCGCCAAGAGGCCCAGCGCAATGGGAAGGTCGTAATGCGATCCTTCCTTGGGAAGATCGGCGGGGGCGAGATTGACGGTGATGCGCTTGAAGGGCAGCGCCAATCCGATGGCCGACAGCGCGGCGCGCACCCGCTCGCGGCTTTCCGCCACCGCCTTGTCGGCCAGGCCGACAATGTTGAACAGCCCATTGCCGCCGTCACCGATATGCACCTGCACGTCTACTTCACGCGCTTCGATACCTTGAAAGGCAACCGTGTAAATATGAGAAACTGTCATTTAAGCCCCGGCCCAGGGCGCGAGCCTAACGGCCGGTGGATAGACGGCGCAAGGCGCTAGGCCGCGCGCAGCGGGAAATCCGGAATGGCCTCATGGCCGGTATAATGATGCCCGGCATCGAGGGCGTGGCCGGAGCCGAAACGCACATGGCTCTTGAGCGCGGCGTCCATCAGCGCGGGGGTGTCCAACCCGTGCAGGAAGGCGAACGCCTTTTGCTCGGTGGCGCGGCGCACCAGTCTTTGCGCGATGGCAGTTGCGCCCGCCGCATCACTTTGGGCAGGCAGCGCGCCGCCGATCCCGACCGCGCCCAGCCTGATGCCCATTTCCGGCAGGCTGCGCAGGGATTCAAACTGCACCGTGACCTTGACATTGGGGTGGCTCAACATCGCCACGATTTCCGCCAGGCGGCCCACCGGCGTGCCATCGGGCACCTGGTCGATCCGCAGCAGCAAGGGGCAGTCGGGCATGACGCGGACCGCTTTCAGCGCGCCGATATAATGGATGCGGGAATGAAAGCCCGACAATGTCTCATAGCTGACGCCCACGCCAAGGGCGCAGACTTTCAGCGCGGCGTGAACCATCAGGGCATATTCCGCCGCGGCATGCAGCAGGGTGGTCTCGAAACCGGCGATGCGGGGCTCTTCCAGCCCTCTCATCGCATGGCGCGCACTGGTGGGCGCGCCGGCGGTACGGTTGATGGGCGACAGGAACAGGGAGGCGCTCTTGCGCGCCGCCAGGTCCCAGACCGGGAAATAACCGATCTTCAAACCCATCTGTTCGGCCAGCGTATGCGAGCGGTCGGTCCATTCGCCCGCCGGCATGATCTGCACCGGCGCCGGCTTCTCAATGGTCTCCCACATGATTTCGGGATTGTCGCGATGGGTGACGACGATCTCGCCGCCGGTCCGCTCCAGCAGTTCGGTGAGCTGCCCGCTCTTGATGCCGGCATTCTCCAGCATGGCCGGCGGCACCAGTGCCACCAGGCCGCGGATGGTGATGTCATCGACATCGGCCCCGAACAGCATGTCGCAGACTTCCTTGGCGACGGAAGCACAAGCCAGGCTGGCTTCCTCCAGCGACAGATTGTGGAAGGTCACGACATAGGACATTTCATCGACCAGCAGGAAATGGTCCTGCGGCCCCTGCGCCCGGCGCAGCGATTTCTCGAACA
>Ga0097621_100000170_pt1 | contig 41073 bp, 42 predicted proteins | sample KBSMisM72_FD_73165 | JGI IMG/M metagenome (GOLD analysis project Ga0097621, IMG submission 73165) | Miscanthus rhizosphere microbial communities from Kellogg Biological Station, Michigan, USA - KBS Miscanthus M7-2 (version 2) (version 2) | ecosystem: Host-associated > Plants > Roots >... | reverse complement strand
CCATGTGTTGATCAGCTTGACCGGCTCGCCCCCCACCAGCACCGAGCGATGCACCACGCCGCGCGGCACCATGAAGCTTTCGCCCGGCCCAAGATCGCGTGACGGCTGGCCCTTTACTTCCAACCGGATATGGCCCTGCGCGACATAGCCGATCTCGCTGCCATTGTGGGTGTGGAAGGCATTGCCGCTGCCCGGCGCGATCTCAACCGTGCCGAACAGGGTTTCCTGCGCCGGTGATGCCGCGACATCGGCGGTCTGCAGGATGGTGCGCTTGGCGGGCGGTTGGGCAGGCGCTTGCGCCGCTGGCTGAGCCATGGCCGCCGTCGCCAGCAAACCTGAGAAGATGAAAACCGTGCGATACAGCATGTGAATCTCCCTTTTCCACCACTATAACCGGAAAGCCCGCGCCGGTATCATTGCGAAGAAGGGGCGGCGGTTTCCTAAGTGGCAGTCACAGTCCTGGCCCATCGCAGCCAGTGTCAGCTAGGCAGCATTTCCGCGCTGTATTGGCTTTTGCAGTCTCGCGGCCCACTACGTGGTGACGGGCTGTCCCGGAGCGTTCGGCGCTAAACTCGGTGCCAATCCTGGATAGGCCAATTGCTTCCAGGATGCGGGCAAATGTGCTATCATGTAGCATGAGCGAGTCAATTAAGGTGCTTCGGTCTTATGCTCCGGCGGTTTGTCTTACTGGCGCAGTGGGCATGGTTGCAGCTATCAGCATCTATGTGGCGGACGGATCGGACGGGATTAAGCCCGATGCGGCGAGAGTCTTGATCACCGCCTCAAGCAGTGCCAGCGTCGCATTGAACCTAAGTTTGCCGGCCGTCTCAACGCTGGCGCCGCAACAGGCAACCGGCGAAGCTCCCGGTCACGATTTTACCAGCAGAACGGCCTTGGTAATTTCCCGCCCTGCAATGTACCGCTTCATCCTATCCTGACCACCAGCCGGGATGGGCATGCCCTCCGGATACCCATTTGGCCTGGAACGCTTGACCCAATGTCTCGACTCTTGCCATAAGAACGAAAAGAGAACGCTCGCTGACGAAGGTGTCAAGCTCGCATTTAAAGAACTGATTTTTATCGGGGGCCTTCGATATGGACCGCGCACCCATCTTCCGCATAGGCAGGCGAGAATTTGTAAAGCTTGCAGGAGCTTCAACAACCCTTGCACTTTCATCACCAGCATTCGGCGTCACGGCAGAGCAATCGGCCGTAGTACAGGCAGATATGAACAATCTGTCGGTGTCGGAAAAAATGATGCACGCGACGGTCCGAATTGTTTCCCCAATTGACGCAACTCACGGAATAGTTGGAACGGGATTTTTATTTCAGTTTCCCGCCGGACCAGATCGATTTCGCGTAGTGGTAGTGACCAATAAACACGTTATCGCGGGACCCGGCGCGGGATACTTCTGGCTTACCCAAATGAAATCGGATGGCACGGCCGATTTCACACAGCGCCTGACAGTTACCGCTAACTGGAAAACCGACGCGATTTTACACCCAAACCCTGAAATTGATCTTGCAGTAATTCCCATCGGCGCCGCGCTGAATACGTTTATCAACGCTGGGAAGCCTGCATTTATTGCGACACTTGATAAAAGTCTGATCCCGACAGAAGACGCTATGAAAGATCTTGTTCCTTTGGTCCCACTCGTGACTGTTGGATACCCGGAAGGAATTATCGACAGCAAAAATAATTTGCCTGTTTTTCATCGGGGTGTAGCCGCAACGCCGTTGTATGTCGATTTCGAAGGGAAGCCGGACTTCTTAATTGATATAGCTACTTGGCCGGGCTCAAGTGGTTCGCCTGTTTTCCTTTATGAGTCTGGAACCATATTCGATCCACGCAAACGGCAATTTTCCGTTGGCGAGCGACTGCAATTGCTCGGAATTATTTATAAGGATTTCGAGAAAAATTCAGCCGGCAAAATCGAAATTCACAACCCACCATCGTCATCCGACGACACTGCCATGCGAAATCCGATGAACATAGGGATATGCGTGAAATCAAGGTTCATATCGGATTTCGAGCCTCTGGTGGCAAAACTCAGGTAAGTCCCTAGGTGAGAAGCAGTGACTAGGTGAAATGCTAGCAAAAAGCGCTTCACGCGATGCCCCGCCAAATCAGGCCCAACGCCCACCGCAAGGATGTCGCATCTTTGCGCGCCGGAAAAGCGCCAAATGCAGCGCTGGGTGACCGCTTATCAGTTAGAGATGGTATTGCGCCCGCCAATGACCGCTTTGGGTCAATAGCGGACATTCGTCCGCCGACCCTCTCCATCACAGTTTGGGCGAACCTGTCACATCCGCCAGCAGGTTGAAGAATCCCTTCTTGCGCGCCGAGGTGATGCCCCAGTCCACCGGCAGGCTCTGATAGCCGTCCTCGAAACGGTCGCGGATCTGGCGGTAATCGAAATAGCCCCAGCCGCTATTTTCCTCCACCGCCGCCAGCATATTGTTGTCCGGCTTGTCGAAATCGAAATGATCGTCTTCGTTGATCAGCAGCGGCTGGCCCTTATACCCTTCGGTGGCGCGGATTTCCTTGGCCCGCGCATGCACCGCCTGCGGCGTTGCCAGGGCGTTGCCGTGATAGAGCACATAATCGGCCGTCTCCAGCAGCTTGCCCGGCAGCGGCGCTGGCGTGGCAAAGCTGGTGCTGACCAACAAACGGCCCAAGGGTGTTTTCACCTTGCCCGCGCTGCGCTGTTGCACCCGCGCCACCAATTCGTGCGAACGGGCAGGCTTGATGATGTCGTGGCGCCAGCGCGGCAGGTCGCATTCATTGGCGACTTCGATCATCACATTGTTATAGCCGCAGGAAATTTCGGTGAGCTCATCGGTGGCGCGGATGATCGCCGCCTCGTCCGTCAGGCCCGGCGTCGCCGAGATATAGAAATAGCCCAGCACCACCACCATGCCGGCGGCATCGGCGCCGTCCAGCACCCGCAGCAGCCGGGCGCGATAGTCCGGCAGCAAGCGGCCGTCCGGCGTATAGCCGGTCGTGTGCCAGGGCTGGTTCCAGCCATAGCCCATCGGACTGCCACCCTGGATGTTGAAGGCAATCGAGGTCAGGCCATGGGCACGATAGGTCGGCAGCATGGCGATGAATTCGCTGGTGTTGCGTTCGGGGTCCCAGGGGCCGTCGCGCCACGCCCACATGCCGCGCGTCTGGGGATTCTTGTCGTCGATGATGCAGTTGACCATGCGGGAGGTGAACAACTGGCCTTCCACCTTGCTGCCTTTGTAAGAACGCCCGGGATAAGTCGGCTTGCCATTGATGTGGAAAGCATTACCGACGATGGAAACGGTGGTGGCGCGCCCCGCCGCCAAAGCCGGGCTCCCCATTGCCGCCAGCACCAAGGGTGCACCCAGATTTTTGATGGCTTGCCGGCGATCCATGCTGCCCTCCCTTTATTATGGGCGCAGGCTAGCATCCCGGCAGGGATTGCGCCCCCTCAAAGCAGTGGCCTGGGGCGGGGGCAGCCGGTATCATTCCCGCCCAGGGGCGGATGGGTTTTCCAGGCATGAATCGCAAGCAGCGCCGGGCCAGCAAGGCAGACGCCAAACCGCCACCAGGCGCCGACCCCATCGCCCTGCATGATGAAGGCATAGAAGCCTTTCGCCGCGGCAATCTCGATCTCGCCGCCGACCGGATAATCCGGGCCATCGCGGCGGACGGACAGGTGCCGAATTTTCACTACAATCTGGCGATTGTGCTCAGGGCCCAGAACCGGCTGGCGGATGCGGCCCTATGCTATCAGCGCGCCATCGCGCTCAAGCCTGGTTATGCCGACGCGCACAACAATCTGGGCAATGTCCTCAAGCTGCTGGGCCAGCCGGACCAGGCCCGGGCCAGTTTTGAGCGCGCCTTGCAGCTTCGGCCCGGCAATGCCGACAGCCATTATAATCTGGGCATCCTTTACAGCGAGGCGGGCGACCGCGACCAGGCGGCGGAGCATTTCCGGCGCTGCCTGGAAAACGATCCCGAGGACTCCCGCGGCGCGGGCCTGCTGCTGGCGCATCTGGGCTTGGGCGCCGCGCCGGACCGCACCCCGCCGGCCCAGTTGCAGAAAATCTATGATGTGCGTTCCGGATTCTGGGATCGGGAAACCAGTTATTTCGGTGATGCCCTGGTGGCGGATGCGCTGCGCCGGCACGCGCCGCAAGCCAAAATGGACATATTGGACATCGGCTGCGGCACCGGCCTTGCCGGGGCGCGGGTGCGCGATTTGGCGGCACGGCTGAACGGGGTGGATCTGTCCTCCGCCATGCTGGAAAAAGCCCGCGCCAAGAATATCTATGACCGGCTGGAACAGGCCGATCTGCTTACCTTCCTGTCGGCGCATCCGGGCGGCTATGACGCCTTACTGGGAGCGGCCACCCTGATCCATTTCGGCGAATTGTTGACAGTGTTCCAGGCCGCCGCCGCCAGCCTGCGCGCCCAGGGCCTGTTTGTCTTCACGCTGTTTGCAGGCGACGAGGATTTCGCTGTCGCCGCCAGCGGCAAGCTGGCCCAAAGCGGTTGCTACCGCCACAGCGCCGGTTATGTGGAACGCCTGGCGGAGACTTGCGGATTTTCAATCATGGAACTGCAACAGGTGGTTCACGAACAGGATGAAGCGGGCAACCCTGTCGCCGGTCTGCTCGCCGTGCTGCGCCGCACAGCGGCCTGATGCCCTCCTCCCCCTTTTGATGCGGACATGCTATGGATCGCCGCCGAAAACAGACCTTATAAAATCACCCTTATAGATCACCTTGGGGAGACCTCATGAAACGCCTTGCCTTCGCCTTGCCCGCCGCCCTGCTGTTCTGCGCCCCCGCCCAGGCCCAGTTGGCCGCCAAAATCACCCATTACGATGTCAGCAAGACCGCCAATCTCAAGGCGGTGCATGACGGCGCGGGAACCATGAATTTCGGCCCCTTGATGAACGACAAGACCCTGTCGACCAACATGCTTTTCCTGCATCGCGGCGTCTTGCATCCCAAAAGCGGCATCGGCCAGCATTTCCACAATCACTGCGAAGAGATGTTCGTGATTTTCGATGACGAGGCCGAGTTCACCATCAATGGCCGCACATCCGTGCTCAAGGGCACGGTGGGCGCGCCCGACCGCATGGGCTCCAGCCACGCCATCTACAATCCCTCCGACCATGACGTGGAGTGGATGAATATTAATGTTGGCACCTCCAAGGTCTATGACGCCTTCAACATGGGCGACGACCGGGTCGGCGCCCCCAAGGATGCCGTGCCGCAATTCGTCACCATGCGGCTGGACAAAGCCCTGCTCAAGCCCGCCCCCAATGGCGGCAAGGTGCAGCGCCGCCGCGCTTTGGCGCCCAGCGTGTTCTTCACCGCCTGGGCCTATGTCGATCATGAGTTGATCGCGCCCGGCGGCGACACCGGCAGCGTCACCTTGGCCGATCGCAGCGAAGCCTATTATGTGATGTCCGGCGAAGGCAGCGTGACGGTGAATGGCGAAACCGTCGCCATCAAGAAAGGCGACGCCATTCCCGTGGATGTGGGCCAGAGCCAGAGCTTCAAGGCCGGCGCGGCGCCGCTGGAATTGATGATCATCGGCGTGGCCAAGGACATGGCGGCCAAGAACGCTTTTGCCGCCAATATCCTCAACGAGAATCCCGACCTGGCGAACAGGCCCCGCAGACAGTGACGCCGCGGCGGCACTGACAAAGTCTCAGTTTTATTTCGCGCTTCGCGACCCGCGCGGCCATGATATTGTTCGCCCGCTGAGGCGGGGGATATTGTGAAGCGCGGAATAAAACTTCTGACGGCTGTCCTATGGGCGGCGTTGCCGATGTCGCTTGCCGCTAGCGCGCTGGCGCAGACCGCCCCGCAGCCGGCCGCGATCCTGCCGGTCAATGCATTCGGCACGCTTCCCACCTTCACGGACCCGCATTTGTCGCCGGATGGCACCCACCTCGCCGCCATCCAGGTCTATAAGGGCCGCCCTGTCGCGGTGATCTATGACCTGAAGGCCGCCAAAGGCACCCTGCCCGCCATCGTGGACTCGCCCGAATGGGTGGTGACCGGCGTTCGCTGGATCAAGCCCAATGTCCTGATGCTGGTGGTCAAAAACGGCCTCACCGCTTTGGACTCCCATTTGCGCACCTGGGTTCGCGGCGTGCTGGTCGATGCCCAGGGCAAGAATGGCCGCGTCATGATGCAAAACGAACATACGGTGGACAACAATCCCTATGCCGCCCGCGTGGTCGATATCCTGCCCGACGATCCCGACCATTTTCTCACCGCGCTCTTTCGCTATCACGTTATCAACGGCCAGGTCAGCAGCATCGGCAACCAGCCTTTCTATTACGACTTGCTGCAGGTTGACGTGAAAACCGGCAACACCCGCATGCTGCAGGAGGGCGGCGAGGAGACCGAGAGGTGGCTTACCGATGGTCATGGCAAAGTGCTGGGGCGGCTGGATCACAGCAATGTCAAAAAACTTGACCGGCTCTTCCTGAATTCCACCAGCGGACTGCATGAATCCGGCCGCTTCGACGCCAGCGGCGACAATGAAGCCGAGATTGCGAGCTTGACCGAAGACGGCAAGGCGCTGGTGCGTTTCAAGCAGAACGAAAAAAACTATGCCACCCTGGTGCGCCGCGATCTGCAGACCGGCGAAGAGACCGAACTCTATGCCGCGCCGGGTTACGATGTGGACCGGACCTTGACCGACGAATGGAGCGGCCGGGTGATCGGCGCCGCCTATATCGGCGACAAGACCGAATATCATTATTTCGATCCGGCGCGGCAGGCCCTGCAACGCGGTTTGGAACAGGCCCTCCCCAACGAGAGCGTGGGTATCGTGTCGATCGACGCCAGCGGCCAGACCGCCATCGTCAGGCTGGATGGCGGAAGCCATGCGCCGATCTATCTGGTGCTGGACCGCGCTACCCACAATATGCGCCCCATCGCCCGGCCTTATCCGGAACTGACCGATGTCGCGCTGCCGGAAATGAAAATCTACAATTACGCCGCCCGCGATGGATTGAAGATTCCCGCCTATCTGACCTTGCCGCTCGGCAAGCCGGCGAAAAACCTCCCCCTGGTGGTGATGCCGCATGGCGGACCCGATGCCCGCGACGCGTTGGGCTTCGACTGGTGGGCGCAATTCTTGGCCAATCGCGGCTATGCGGTGCTGCAGCCCAACTATCGCGGTTCATCGGGCTATGGCTATGATTTCACCCAGGCCGGTTTGCGCCAATGGGGCCTGAAAATGCAGGACGATATTTCCGACGGCGTGAAAAAAGCCATTGCCGACGGTATCGCCGATCCCAAACGTGTCTGCATCGTGGGCGCCAGCTATGGCGGCTATGCTGCCCTGGCCGGGGCGGCGTTTTCGCCCGACCTCTATGCCTGCGCCGTTGCAGTTGCCGGGGTAGCCGACCTGCCGGCAATGCTGCGCACCGAACATAAGGAGACGGGCCAGGATTCCTGGAGTTCCGGCTTCTGGGCCACCCGCATCGGTTCGTCGGATGACAATTGGGACCAGCTCACCACCACTTCGCCAGCCCGCCATGCCGACAAGATCCGTTGCCCGGTGCTGCTGATCCATGGCGAAAACGACACCACCGTCCGGATCGACCAGAGCGAGCGAATGGAGTCGGCGCTGAAAGATGCGGGCAAGACCGTGCAGTTCATCCGCATCCCCGGTGAGGATCATTATCTCAACCTCACCGGGACGCGGGTGCTGCTTTTGACCGAGACGGAAAAATTCCTCGCCAAAAATATCGGAAACTAGCCATTGCCGTGATGCGCCGCAGCGATGCGTCTGGTCACCGGATATGGCATAAGCGGGCCATCCGAAGGGGAGTTTTCCGCATGAACCGCCGTCTTGCCGCGCTTGCCGTTTGCCTGCTTGCCACCAGTGCCCCTTTTGCAGACGTGAGGGCCCAGACCCCCGCTCCGACCAATCCGCCCATCCCCACCGTTCCCACCAATCCGGATTATGCCGCGCTGCAAGAAGGAAAGCCGGTCGACGCCCGTCTCAACGAGAACAAGGACGATCATCCGCTTTATCCCGAACAGACCCGCGCCCCCTATCACAAGACCGCGCCCTACAAGCTGACCGAGATCACCGGCGCCCTACAGGCGCCCTGGGCGCTGGCCTTCCTGCCCGGCGGCAAGTTCCTGGTCACCGAAAGGCTGCCCGGCGCGTTGCGGGTCGTGTCCGCCGATGGCGCCATCGCGCCGCCGGTCGCCGGCGTGCAGGGCCTGGCCGCGGGCTGGCCGCAGACCGGGCTGTTCGACCTGGCGCTGGACCCCAAATTCGACAGCAACCACCGCATCTTCTTCACCTTCTTCGGCTGGGATCACGGCATGATCAGCGGCATTCAGGTGGCGCGCGCCACCTTCGACCAGGCCGCCAACAGCCTTAGTGATGTGAAGATCATCTTCCGCGCCCGGCCGCAGACCCCCAATGACGCGCGTTCGGGCGTGGGCACCCGCAGCGGCGGGCGGCTGGCCTTCGGCAAGGATGGCTTGCTCTACATCACCATCGGCGACCGCGACAGCGGCAGCTCCTTTCCCTGGCGCGTGGCGCAGACCCTGGACACCCATCTGGGCAAGATCATCCGCATCACCCAGGACGGTAAGCCTGCCCCCGGCAATCCCTTTACCGGCCAGGAAGGCGCCTTGCCCGAAATCTGGGCCATCGGCCAGCGCAGCCAGGAAGGCCTGGCTTTCGACAATGACGGCAATCTTTGGGAGACCGAACACGGCCCGCGCGGCGGCGACGAACTCAACCTGATCAAGAAGGGCGCCAATTACGGCTGGCCCATCATCAGCCATGGCATCGATTATCCCGGCCCGCCGATGGGCGACGCTTCGGTCGCCAAGGACGGGATGGAACAGCCGCTCTATTACTGGGCGCCTTCCATGGGCCCCTCGCAACTCGTCTTCTACAAGGGCGGCCTGTTCCCGGAATGGAAGAACAGCGTCTTCGTCGCCATGCTGCGCGGCAATGCCCTGGAGCGGCTGACCTTGTCGGGCGGCAAGGTGGTCAATGAAGAGCCGCTGCTGACCGAGGTCAAGATGCGGCTGCGCGACGTGCGGATCGGTCCCGACGGCGCGGTCTATGTGCTCAGCGACAGCGGCGGCGGCTCGATCACCGACAACACGCCCGCCACCTCCAAGCTGCTCAAGCTGACGCCGCGTTGATCCGGGCTGACGGCGCTAGACAGTGCGGGGATTGTTCGCTGTGCTGCAAGGGTGAGACGGTCCATAGCGGCAGCGTATGGGCGGCACAGCCGGGCAAATCGGTCCAGTGGACCGATTTGAGCGTCGAACGCCGCGAGCTTGGGCGAGCGGCCGGTATATGAATACCCAGCTTAGGCAATGCGGGGACTGTTCGCTGTGCTGCAAGGTCCTGGCCATCGCGGAACTGGAAAAACCCAAGGATGCCTGGTGCCCCAACTTCGCACCCGCGCTGGGCTGCCGCATCTATGCCGACCGCCCGCCCTCCTGCCGCGATTTCGCCTGCCAATGGCTGACCGACCCCAGCATGGGTCCGGAATGGAAGCCCAGTGTCTGCAAGCTGGTGCTCGATCCCAAGCCGCGCCTGCTGGTGGTGCATGCCGATCCCGCCGTCAGCAAACCCTGGCGGCTGGAGCCCTACAATGCGGTGCTGAAGCGCCTGGCGGCCCAGGGCCTGACCCGCGGCGCGCTTGTGTTGGTGATGGAGCGGCGGCGCTCCATCGTCATCCTGCCCGATCGTGAAGTGGATATGGGCGTGCTGGAACCGGGCGCCAGGATCGCGCTGGAGCGGGCGGCAACGGCCAGCGGGCCACTATGGCAGCCGCGGGTGATGGGGGCGGGCGAAAAAGGATAAGGCCGGGGGGATACCCCGGCCTTATCGCCAATACAGATCGTTCTATGCAGGCTTAGTCGTCAAACCTGACGCCGACACGGTAGGACCGGCCGATGCAGTCATAGGTGGAACAGCTCGTGCCGCCGGCGCCGATGCTGGGAAGGTTTGGCGGAGGAGCATCAAAGGCATTGTCGACCGCGGCATAGAACTGAACATGGTCGTTCCAGCGATAGGAACCGCGGAAGTCGCCATAAATGACCGCCGGCACGGAGTTGTCGTCGATGCTGATATAGGTCGACTGGTTCTGCAGAATGTTGTTGGTCAACACCGCCGAACCGATGATGCGCGCCTGACCGGTAATCGACCAGTTGCCTTCACTATAGGTTGACGAAATCGTGGAGTGGAACTTGGGCTGGCTGCCGAACGGATTGAGCGCACCATCGCCGCTGAGCGCGCCCGCTCCGTTCACCGTCAGGCCCAGCGAGGTCCGGGTCTTTTCGTCGTTATAGTTGCCCAGAATGTGCCAAGCCAAGGTGCCGTCAAACAGCTCGTGGAAATAGTCGACCTGGAAGTCCAGGCCCGAGGTGGTTTCCCGGTTGGCGTTCACCGGCGCCTGTAAGTAGGCGTTGAACGCGCCCGGGGCGTCGGCGGTGAAGGTCAGGCCGCCGAGCAGACGGGTGCCCGGATTGCCGTTGGCGTCGGTTTCCGTCGTCTGGACGCCGCCCGCCACGCCGCCGCTGCCGAAGAAGACAAACTGGCAGAAGAGCGGATTCTTGTTGGTGGCGCACTGGCTGAAGATCTGACCCGAGCTGGGCGAGAAGATGCCGCCATGGATGGTGATCGAATACCAGTCGAAGGACAGAGATAGGTTTTCGATCCAGTGCGGCGTCAGCACGATGCCGCCCGACACCGTGGTGGCCTGTTCCGGCACCAGCGCGGGGCTACCCGTCTGGAGCTGCTTGACGCTGAAGGAGCCGCCGCCCGGGGGATAGGTCTGGGTCTGGGTGCTGACCAGGATGGGCGAGAACAATTCGCCCACGCCCGGCGCGCGAATGTCGGATGACAGCGTGGTGCGGACCTTGATGTCCTGATTGATCTGGCTGGAGAGAGTCAACTTCCAGGTTTCCACCAAACCGCTGGTGGAATAGGAGGTCAGACGGCCCGCCGCATCGAAGTCCAGCGAGTCGACAATGTTGTTCTTGAGAATTGGAACGTTCAACTCCAGGAAGCCTTCCTGGACATTGAACGAGCCCTTCCCGTACACGCCACCAACAAAATCAGGAAATTGGGAGAAATTGCCCGATTCCCACACGCCGGTGGCGCCCAGCCCGAGCGGATCGCGGGTGTTGCGCTGCTGCTCCAGGCGGTCTTCAAAGCCCAGCGCGACGGCGATCTTGCCGGCTTCCAGGCCCCAGGGAAGGGTGCCGGAGGTCGAAACCGAATAGACCTGCTGGTTCATGATGAAAAGCGACTGGTCCATGACCGAACGGTCGCCGTTACGCCCCGGGGCGATGTAATTGAGCGCCGCTTGGCTGACATTGCCATCGCCGAATATGTTCAAGGGCACGCAGCCCGGCCTCAAGCCGCCGGGATTAAGCTGCTGATAGCCAGTCTGGGCATTGGTGCTGGTGCCATAGGATGTCTGGGTGAGGGTCGCGCGGCAGGCGGTGCTACCGATAGCCGGAATTGGCACACCGGCAGCTTTCAAAATGCCGGTAATTGTTGCCGCCGTGGCGGGATCGCCGCCGCCCAGCGAATTGGGACCGGACGCCTGCACCACCACCGAATCCACCGCATTGGCGAAGTTGGTGTTCATGGTGTTGTAGGGGGTCATCTGGCGCTCGCGCACCGTGCTGCTCTGGGCATAGGCTTCCCATGACCAGTCGTTGCCGAACAGCGAATAGTTGCCGTTCAGGGTGAAGACGCCGCGCATCAACTGGCGGTAGCTCTGGACGTAATTCTGCCCGATCGCCTTGGAGTAGTTGAAGATCGAAACTTCTTTGTGGTTCGTCAGATTTTCCATGGCACCGGTGCCGAGCACGATGCCGGGAATGCCGTTTGTGATCAGCTGAGACTGGATGTTCGCGGGAAGGAAAGCATTATCGACCTTTATGTTCAGGGCCTGTTGGCGGCCGTTGTTGGCCTGGTTGTTTTCCGCGTTCGAGCCGTAGTTCAGCATCAGGGAGGCGGAGATGTCCGGCGTGATCTTGAAGCTGGTATAGCTGAACAGATTGTATTTGTGGAACGGCACCGCGGTGAGCGGCGGATTGGTTATGTTGGAGTCTTGATTGGCCGAGCAATTATAGCAGTTGCTACCCGCCGCATTGCTGCCCGGCGTGATATTGTTGATGCCATAAATGAACGGCACCTGCCCGGTGGGGCCGACGAACTGGATGCCCTTTAAGAAATTGGCTCCTCCGGTACCACTCAGAGCGGCCGCGTATGCCGGGCCGAGCGCTGCAAAATAAGCCTGGTTGGATGCAAGGTTCTGGGCAGGAGTGTTCTTGGTGATATCGCCGTTCGTCCCGGGAGCCGCCTTCGTGACGCCCGAAAAGGCGCCATTGAATGCGGGGTTCCCCTGGATCACGCCGCCATTGGTGAACTGGTTGCTGTAGACACCGACGGGCGTATGGCACAGCGTGTTGGCGGGACCGCCATTGACCACGGCGCAGGAATAGAGCGCCCGGTTGTTGCGGTTATACCAGTTACGATTCCAGTTATACATCGTGTCGCCGCTCATCGTGTAGTCGGCGGCGAATTCGGTATGGCCCCGGCCGCCGAGGAAATCGACGCCGAACATGGCTTCCAGCTTGTACTTTTTCTGGTCGTTATGGCTGTCATTGGCGAACAACGCATTCGCCTTGAAGCCGGTGTAGGTCTTGTTGATGATCAGGTTGACCACGCCGGCCACGGCGTCGGAGCCCCAGGCCGCCGAAGCGCCGCCCGTCACCACATCCACGCGCTCGATGACGCCGCTGGGAATGGTGGAAAGGTCCACGCCGCCGATTGCCGGGGGGCCGCCCGAATTGGGGTTGGATGTGACGACGCGCTGGCCGTCGAACAAGACCAAGGTGCGCACGACGCCCAAGCCACGCAGATCGACGGTGTCGATACCCGAGTCGCCCTGGGAGGCATTGCCGGAGTGCGAACCGTTGGTGGGGGAGTCGCCGCGGCCGGAGATCGCGGGAAGTTCGCGAATGGCGTCGCCGATATCGACCTTGGCGTCGCGATTCAGCTGCTCAATGCCGATCACCGTGACCGGGGTGGCGGCTTCATAGCCTTGGATCTGAATGCGCGAAGCGGAAACTTCGACCGATTCGACCGGTCCGCCTTCTTGCGCCGCGGCGCTCGCCGTGATGGCGGCCAGCATGGCGGCCATCGAGCCGCCGAGCATCAGTTTCTTGCCAAGATTTTCCATGGGTGTGCCCCCTGCACGTAATTGGTTGTTTGGAACGGTGGTCGTTTTTTTTAAAAAGGCCCTGAATATTCTCTATTTTTTTTGGCACGCGCGGCCGGTTATGAGGACACGATGCTTTGTTACAGTGCCGACATATCGCCGCGAACTCGATTCGTCCGTCAAGTGCAGCGCTGCAACGGTGCGGCATAAAAAGCAGAACGGCTCTAAAATGGATTGGCGTACCTGCCTTTAGTCCCCGGTGGCGCCACATCAGTTCGCAGTCGCACAACGAGCTTTGGTGCTGGTTATATTAAACCCATGACAGGCCAGCCCTAGAAATCCCGGCTTCCTATTCCACATACAATTGTAGTTATACTGCGTTGCAGCAGTGCTGTGCGCACATCTCATTCCCAACATGAATTTATTGTAATAATTCTGAAAAAAAACGAGATTTCGGGTGTTTCCGGGCGGATACGACCCGGTTACGGTGCGCGGCCGGCCATCCTTATGGCGGTGCCGGCACAGAATCGGGCAATTGCAATGAGGCTGGCGATCCGTTGTACGTCTGGTAGGACGTGCCTGTGCCTGGAGTGACCTGAAGACCATGTTCGTGAACATTCCCAATCCCGGCCAATCGCTTGCCCTTGGTTGGCAATTGCTTCGGGCCGGCAATGTCGCCGCCGCCGACGAGGCGGTACGGCCCTTGCTCGCGCAGGGCATAAGTGACGAGCTGGCGCCGCTGATCGGCGCGATCAGGCTGCAACAGGGACGTCTTTCGGAGGCGGCGCCGATGTTCGAACGGGCCCGCGCGCTTCATCCCCGTGAAGTGCGGTTTGCTTTTCTCCACGGCAAGGCGCTGGCGGGCTTGGACCGCTTCGACGAGGCGGTGCCTGCCTTTCAGGCGGCGATCAAGCTGGAACCGAATATTGCGGACACCTATCTGGCGCTGGGCCAGGCGCAGCGAAAGCTGAAGCAGTTCGAGGACGCCCAGGACACTTACCGCAAACTGCTTCGGCTTCAGTCCAACAATGTCGATGGCCATATCGCGCTCAGCTCGGTGCTGGCGGAAATGGGCCAGTTCGCGGAAGCCGAGACCGCGCTGCGCCGCGCCCTGCTCCATGTGAAGGATAAAAGGACCGAAGCCGTCATCCAGAACAACCTCGCCATTCTGCTCAGCAGCCAGAACCGCCATGCCGAAGCGCTGGAAAGCCTGGAGCATACCCAGGCGCTGGCGCCGGATCTGCCCGAACTGGATCAGCGGCGCATCGACCGGCTTTACCAGCTGGGGCGCTATGAGGATTGCGTGGGTCTGTACCGCAAGCTTCTGGATCGCAATCCCGCCGACGTGCAGCTGCACAAGGCCTATAACAGCCTGCTCTATCGGCTGGGGCGGATGGATGAATTTCTCACCTCCTATGACCGGGCGCCGCAGACCCGCGAGATCCTGCTGGGAAAGGCCCGCTTCCTTTCCATGCAGAAACGCACCGGCGAGGTGGAGACCATCTACAACACGCTGCTGGCGCGCGATCCGCTCGATGGCGCCGCGCTTTCGGGCTGGGCCGACAATCTGATGGCGCAGGGGCGCAACCAGGAGGCCCTGGCGATCTTCGAGAGCGTGCTGAGCCGCCCCGGCGCGACAACCGGCGTGTTCAGCGCCGCCGCCAGCGCCGCGCTTTTGACCGGCGATCCGCAAAAAGCGGAATTTCTCTGCCAATCGGGATTGCGGCTGGCGCCCTTCGACCAAACCTGCCTGGCGCTTCTGGGCACGTCCTGGCGCTTGCAGGACAATGAGCAAGACGAAGCGCTGAACGGCTATGACAGCCTGATCCGGGTGTTCGACCTCGAGCCGCCCGACGGCTTTTCCAGCATGGAACGATTCAACGCCGAACTCGGCGCCTATCTGGCGCAGTTGCATCCGAAAACCGACGCCTATCTGGAGCAATCGCTTCTCGGCGGCACCCAGACCGAAGGCATGTTGTTCGGCGCCGGCCATGCCCTGGTGGAGAAAGTCCGTACCCGGATCGAGCAGGCGATCTCTTCCTATATCGCCGAACTCAAACCCGATGCGGACCATCCCTTCCTTGCCCGCCAGAGCAAAAATTTCCGCTATGCCGGCGCCTGGTCCTGCCTGATGCGCGGCCAGGGCTTTCACACCAACCATCTGCACCCGGAAGGCTGGATCAGCTCCTGTTATTACGTGACGGTGCCAAAGGAAACCGACAATCAGCAAAGCCATAATGGCTGGATCAAATTCGGCGAACCCTCGCTGGAGCTGCCGCTGAAGAATCCCGTTCGTCGCGCCGTGCAGCCCGTGCCCGGCCGGCTGGTGCTGTTTCCCTCATACATGTGGCATGGCACCGTCCCGCTTGAGGCCGGCTCGCCGCGCACCACCATCGCCTTTGACGTCACCACGGCATAACGGTTGGGCGTTTTGCGGTGCCGCGCGCTGTGGCTAAGGCGGTGCGGCGCCGACGGAGTTCAGCTTGTAGGCCAAGGAATAGCGTTCCTCATAACAGCTGCGTGTGGGCACATTGCCCCTGTGAAGAATTGCGCCCCGCGCGATCACCAGCCGTCCGGGACGCGGTGAGATGACAAGTTCGGCATCCTCGTCGTCGTTATAATAGATGGTTTCGCCGCCCCAATCGGACTGCCATTCCAGATTGGCATAATAGAGCGCCGTGACGTGCTTCTCGTATGCCACGCAGTCGCGATGGACATAATAAGCGTCGCCATAAACGCTGCAATTGACATAAGCGCGCTGATCCTCGAATTGCTCGTCCGGGAACAGCTTTTCCACGGTTTGCCGCAAGGCGCGGAGAAAAATATCGGTGGCGATTGCCTCCGGCCTAAAGTCGCAAACCGCCACCAGGCCCGGCACGCCATGCCGGCTTTTTTCCGTCCGGACATAACGCATTGTCCTGACAAGGCTATGGACCTGCTGCTGCATCTCGGGCGCGACCAAGCCGTCGCACACAAAAAGTTCGCGGCCGGAGATTATCGACTTGCGGATTTTGGGTTCGGTATCGCTCATGTCTGCTCTGAAGGGTCACTGCGCATCCCTGGCTACTGTTTCAAAGGCCTGCTGCGATTGCAACTTCCGGCGCACGCGGCGGGCGCCGGCCAAACGCGCCGTCCGGTGCGGCAGGCACTGAAACGGGGCATTTTCGGGGAAACGGCATCGCATTCATGTCCGGTTCATCCCGGCTTTGCGATCCTGCAGACGCCGGAAATCCTCCGGCATGGAGAGCAAGATGAAACGCACATGCATGCTTCTGGGCGCCGTCGGCAGCCTGATGTTGCTGAGCGGTTGCGCGTCCGACTATTACGAGCGCGATCATTATAATGGCGGCGGCTATTATGGCAGCGAGTACGGGCCGGATTATTATCCTTATGCTTATGGTCCCGGCTATATCCCTTATGGCCGGCAGCATGACGGCTATCGTCGCGACGGCGATCATCGCGACTATAATCGCGGCGACCGTCGCGGTGACGGCGACCGGCGCGGCGGCGATCGCGGCGACTATCGCCAGAGCAATGGTCAGGGCAACCGCGACCAGACCAATGCCAATCAGGCCAATGCCAATCAGGCGAACGCCAACAACCAGGGCGGCGGCTATCGCAATGGCGGCGGCAGCCGGGGCGGCGATGGCGGCGGCCGCTGGCAGGGCAATTCCAGCAGCGGCAGCCAGAGCCAACAGGCTCAACCAAGTGCGGCCCCGGCAAGCGGCGGACCTTCCGGCCGCTTCGGCCATCCCGGCACCAGCGCCAATCCGCTTTAGGAGCTGATTTTCTTTTGGCCTTCCGGCGCACACGCAGGCCCAAGGAGCTGCGTGATGCTAGGCCGGAAAACAGGCCGAGGCGGATAAAGTCACGCCACTCATCACGAAGGCAGTGAGAAACGGCGGGCTGTAGCTCGCTTGCACCCTGTTGCCACAGGCCTGGGCGCTGACCGTAAAAGCGGTGGCGGCGGGCGCCAGGCCAAAGCTCTGCGCGGAGGCATAGGCTTGGATCTGGGCGGTGGTACCGCACAATGTCTTGTTGACACTGGCGCAGCGCGCCGCCGCCTCCGATCCCTGCTGCAATGCCAGCTGGGCCCAGCACAGCAAACCGACTTCAACCGCGCCGATGACCAGGGCGAAAAACGCCGGCACAGTCAGGGCGAATTCAACGGCGGTTGCCCCGCTGCGATTACGCAGGAAACGCATTACCGTCATTTGGTGCGCACCGTCGATGTTGCGGTTTCGGCAAAACTTGCCGGCAGCCAAGGATACGCAATCAGGGTTGTATAGGTGCGCGCCGCCGAGACTCTGACATAGGTTCCCGCCCCTGTTCCGTCCGCACAGGTTGTTCCGCAAGCTGCGGCCGATATGGTGGTACCGGAAGGGCAGCCGCAAAATTGCGCCGGAGCGGGCGTTGCGGCGATACCTGCGGTCGACGTTGCGTTGACCACCGCATTTGCGATCGCTGCGGAATCAAAAGCTTTGGAGCCATTGACGACGGCATATTGAGCACCCACCTGGGCCGAGGTTTGTACCTCCATGTTTGAGTAATAGGCCAGCCCGAGATCGCCGCTCACCACCATCATCGCGCTCAATACGCCCCCGAGAATAGCAAATTCGATGGCGGCAGCGCCCCTAGTGCAGCCAAGAATTCTGTACCAAACGCTCGGCTTTACGGCCATTTTGGTGATCGCAGTCTTCATCATTCGACCAACGTCGCTTGGGATACGCCTATGGATTTTGTACCGTAAGTCGAACAGTCGACCGCAAGATTGGAGTTGCCGACAAAGGTGACGGTATCGGCAATCAGCTGCGTGCAATGAACGTTGGTGCTGGCGCCGCCCGCATATTGCACCGCGCCATGCGGTATATAGACGGCACCTCCCAAAACCTGGTTGACACCGCCATTGAACTTGAATGTCGTGCTTGTCGGCATGTTGCGATCGCCAAACATCGCGATGCCGGAATAGGTCCCGGAAGTCGGTCCGGTAATCGCCACTGTCGCGCCGCCATTGATGGTCGCGTCCGCCCAATTCGCACCCGTGCTGGATGTGAAGAAGATCGTGACCCCTGTCCCCTGCAGAGTGGCGCCGCCCGCTATCTGAAGAGTGCCGCGATCGATGATATAGACACCAGGGTTCATGGTGACGACCGCGCCCGCATTGAGCTGGATGCCGTTGCAATAAACGCCGGGATTGATGGTCACGGTGTTCTTGTAGGTTTTGTTATTGTAATCGCAGCCTGCAAAGGCCGGCTGAGGCACCCCGGCATAAGGATCGCCTGCGGCCGATACGCCTTTGTTGATGCCGTTGGCGGCAGTGATGCCGGATCCACCCGATATGTCGCCAACCACATTAACGGATTCCGCGGCGATGGTTGCCGAACCGGCATTGACCAGCGCGCTGGCATCCGAGGAGTTATCGTAGAGGCTGCAGCCTGCGAGATTGATGGAACTTGCGCCTTTTGACGTTGTGCCACCGGCGGCGGTGCCATTGAGCGACAGCACGCAGCCGTTGCCATTGCTGCCGGGCAAGGCCACCGCCCGGCCTTTGATGGCAACGGCAGCAGTATTATAGATCGACGACAAAAGCCGCGATTGCTGCGTGGTGACGATCACTTCGACGGCTTTGTTGTTGCCGATATAGGCGCCGCTCACGGGCGGGCGATGGACCACGACGGTGGTGCCGTTGGTTCCATTCACGTAACCATAGGTGCTGACCACACTCTGCGCCTGGGGATCGAGGTTCGCGTTGACATTTAAACCGTAACGCGCAGCGGTGCTGAGCGCCGCGCTATCGGCCGCTCCCTGCAGGGTCTGATGTTTGTAGTACCAAAGTCCGCCTTCCGTGGCCAAGCCGGCGGCGCCAATCAGCACGGGCGACATCAAGGCGCCGATGATGGCGTAGTTGCCGGAAGAGTCGCGCAAGAATTTGCGCGCGCACCCGATAATGCTCAAACTTCTGTCAGCGGTGATTGGCTTTTTTTCCGTCATCCCAATGCTCCGTCCGCAAGGAGAAGAGCGCTGCGCCCATCTGTCCGCTGGATGCTAGGGACCAGCCTCTAAGAATTGATTGTTTCGTTCGGTAACATTTTCATTGAACACTCTTGAACTGGGAGGCGCCACAACCTGCCTGCAAGCCATAAGGACCTGTAAACGTCGCTTAAAATTGCAACGAATTGCCGGCCCGCCCCGATGACGCCGTGGAACTTTCCTGCGTCTGGTGCATTGCCACTCTGCCGTATCCCAAAAATCTGATTTCGGTGCGACCGCCTTCAGCCGCCGGCTGCGGGCCCCCTTGTCTTTTCTTTTCGGAGAACGCCATGAAAACCAAAATCGCCCTGATGGCGGCTGCCTTGTTGGCAACAACCTTGGCCGCCCAAGCCCAGAATTACGGCCCGCCCCGCGATCCCAACGGTTACTACAGCCAGTCGGATCAGCGCGGCTATTACGACTCCAATGGCCGCTATCGCCAGATGCGGGGCCGTTATGACCGGGGCGACCGCCAGGATCGCGGTGCCGGTTACGACCAGTCCGCCAGCTATTATCGCCAGGGCGATTATGAGCAAAGCTGCCGACGCGGCAATGCGGTCGCCGGCACGATCTTTGGCGCCGCCGCGGGCGGCCTGATCGGTTCTGCCGCAAGCCGCGGCAATGGCGGAGCAGTGATCGGCGGCGCGGTGCTGGGCGGATTGCTCGGCAACACCATCGCCAAGGACATAGACTGTGACGACCAGCCCTATGCCTTCAACACATATTCGCAAGGCCTGAACGGCGATATCGGCCGCAGCTATGACTGGAATCACGGCGAGGCCCGCGGCAATTTCCGCCCCATCCGCGATTATCGCCGGTCGGGTATCCAATGCCGCGACTTCACAACGACCACCTATCGCGGCGGCCGCGAATTCACCCGCACGGGCACCGCCTGCCGCGCTCAGGATGGCAACTGGCGCTTCGACTGATCGGACGCAGCCCCCGGCGCGATGCGCCGGGGTTGTTGCGCATAGTGAAGGAGGCATGGTGAAACCATTGCACGCCACTACGCTCGCGCGCGTGCTCGGCGCGAGCTTGGTTGCCTTCGCTTTGGTGCCTGTGGCGGTGGCCGATTCCCAGGGCTGGAACGGGCCAGGCTGGTATATCTCCGGTTCCGCGCCGCTCGCGCCCGGCCCGACCGCGACCCCTGCCTATATCTTGTTCAATGGTCCGCACCCGTCTGGAAGCGCATGTACATTGATCTATGACCGGCTTTATTCCCCAATCGGAGTTTGCCGATTCCTGAATATCAAGCTCGGTACATAAGCCTTAAAGCAACTGATCGCGTGATGCAGTGCGCCACGATTCCAGCCGCTCTCAACCGGTCATGGCCTGCATCAGCGCGGAGATTTTTATGGTCGCGAAATGGGAAGACGTGTCCGAAACGGCATAGGGCAGAATGATCCGCTCGCCGTGGCGCAAGGCGCCGCAGGTATAGACCACGTTCGGGACATAGCCTTCCCGTTCGGAGGGTTCGGGCCGGACCAGCGGCTCGCGTGATCGCGCCACAACCTTGGACGGATCGTTCTTGTCCAGAAGAACGGCGCCGATGGAATATTTTCGGACCGGACCGACGCCGTGGGTGAGCAACAGCCAGCCTTCGTCAAGCTCGATCGGCGATCCGCAATTGCCGATCTGCACAAACTCCCAGGGGAACTGAGGCTTGAGAATCGCCGTTCCGCCATTCCAGTCATACAGATTGTCGGAATAGACGAGATAGAGATTCTCGTTGTCCTGCCGCGCGATCATGGCGTACTTGCCGTTGATCTTTCGCGGGAACAGCGCCATGCCTTTGTTTTGCGCGGCGGTTCCGCTGAGCGGCATCAAGCGGAAATTGACGAAATCGGTTGTTTCCAGAAACTCCGACCGTATCGCGTCGCCGCTATAGGCGGTGTAAGTGGCGTAGAATATCCGCCTGCCCCCCTCGTTGAACTCCACGAAGCGGGCGTCCTCAATGCCATGCCAATGAGTCTGCGTGATGGGAAAGATCACCCGCTCGCTGATATCGTCGGAAGCCGTGAAAGTCAGCGAGACTTCGTTGCCTGCCGGGCCGAGACTGCGAATGCCGATGGTGGGGCTAGTGGCGATGCGCGACGGCGGATCAATGGTCACGTCCCCGCTCGCCGCGATGAAGCCACTACGAAAGGTCAGCGACGAAACATGTCCTTCACCGACCGCGCGGAGGCTGAGGATGAACCGCAGCCCGCCCACCGGCGCGCCGGTCTGGTCTGGATGGGCAACGACGCTGGGATTGAACAGCGCCGCCGCTTCGAATGAATATTCGTGGAGAAAATAAGCTCCGATCAATTGGCGCTTGGTCGCGGTAAAAAGCTCATGGCTGGCAAAGGCGTCTTCCATCTCTTCGGCGCGGGCCTCGAACTGAGCAAGCAGGTTGCGATGCCGTCCCTGGAAATTTTCCAGAACCTCCGCCAATTGCGCCGCCGCGTCCTCGTCCCCCATCGCCAGAACCCGGTCAACGATATGGTTGGCCCGCGTCTTGTCGGTGGGGTTCAGGTCGCGCGGTTCCGTCGCCGGCTTGAAGGGCCGCACGATGATCCTGGCCGGATCGGGACGAAGATAGAGAGCCTGGCGGTTCAGGAACTGGATTTGTGACAAATGGCCCCCCGGTCGAAATCGGTCTTGGCGAGACTTGGCGTGGCGCGCGGCAAATATTTTGCGCGGCTTTCACCAAGCCGGTGCGCCTGGCGGATTTCCGCAAGGCTCAAAAGATAGGAGACGACGGATTCGCCGCCTCGATTCTGGTTGACCCGGTCGGGATGCAAACCATCGTGGCAGCTGCCCGTTTCCAGATCGATCAGGGGAAGCGACAAATCATTGTGACCCAGGAACCAGGAAAATACGTGCAGGGCCTCGGTCTTCCAGTTCGGGTCGCCGTCCGCCTGCCAGGCCGCCAGGCAAGCCGAGATCGTCGCGGTGGCCTCCAGCGGCTGTTGATCGAACAGGCGGGGAGCGGCGCGCTTGTCGCCAAAACCCGCTGTGCCGACGGGACGGAAAACACCCGACGCCCCCGTTTGCTGGGTCACCAGCCAACGCAGCGATCTCAAACCGGCCTGGGTGTAGGCAGCCGTGCCGGTTGCGGTGCCCGTCAGGATCAGGGCGTGCGGCAACCTGGCATTGTCATAACTCAGGCCTTCCTCGAACCAGATCCAGTTTTCGCTTTCCACTGCGGCAAGGATGGCGATCAGCCTGTCCGCCAGACAAAGCCGCAGCCGCGCCGCCAGCGCATTGTCTGAAACCACGCCGCAATAGGCTTGCAGGCCCAACAGAGTGAAAGCCCAGGCGCGCGGAGAAGAAAAATCTTCGGCGGCGGGCAGTGCCACGTCGAACAGATCCCTCGCCCATTGGCGGCGCGAGGGGCTGATATCGCTGCGCGCGCATTCACCCAGGGCCCATAATGTGCGGCCATGGCTGTCTTCCGAGCCGCTTTCTTCGAGCCAGACCCGGCCGAAGCTCATGAAATTGCGGAAGCGCTGTGTTGCCGGGTTCCAGGCATGTTGAAGAAATGCGGCCAGCCGCGCCGTCAAGACTTCGGAAAGAGGCTCCTCCCCGGTGGTGTTGAGGGCGCAGGCAAGCAGCAGCGCGCGCGCATTATCGTCTATGCAATAGCCGTGCGACCGGTCCGGTATCGAATGAATGGCATGCTGAAACAGACCGGTATCGTCGCACATCGACAGCAGATGGCCGATCTGCATGTCCGGCGGGGTGCTTTTTGACGGCGCTCTTTTGTCCAGATTTGCGATGACATTCAGGCGATGGCTGCGGCGGGCCCGTACAAAAACACCATTGTATCTTTCCCCAATGCGTTTCCAGGTCATCGACCGGCTGTCGGAATAGGCCCGGACGCGCATGGCCTGGCGCCGGGCATCGTCGGTGAGCAATCCCGATACCGCGGCGCCGATGGCGGCGGAGTCATGAAACGGTACCAGCACGCCGCGTCCATCCGCGAGCAATTCGCGCGCATGCCAGTAGGGCGTCGAAACAACCGCTTTGCCCAGGCCGAAGCTGTAAGCGAGCGTTCCGGACGTCATTTGTGCTTCGTTGAAGTAGGGCGTCACATAGACGTCGCACATGGATATGAAATCCAGCAAAGTCGGCTGGTCCACGAATTGGTCCAGAAAGACGACATTGTTCTGCACGCCCAATTCGCGAGCCCGCGTTATCAGGCGTTCACGATAGGTCTCGCCTTCCTGCCGCACCAGATTGGGGTGGGTCGCACCGAGAACGACATAGACGGCATCGGGCCGGCTTTTCAGGATCAGCGGCATCGCCTCGATCACCACTTCGATCCCTTTGTTGGGAGAGAGAAGTCCAAAGGTCAGGATCACGGGCTTGGCGGTAAAGCCCAGCTTGACCTTTGCCAGGTCCGGTTCGACGAATGGAAAATCGGGAATGCCGTGCGGAATGACTTCGATCTTCTCGGCGGGAACGTCATAGACGGTTTGCAGCAGCTCTCGCGCCTTCTCCGCCATCACCACGACGATGGACGACCGTTCCGCGATCTTGCGCAGGACATTGTACTGAGCAGTGCCGGGATGAGACAGAACCGTATGAAAGGTCGTCACCACGGGCATGTCCAGGCGGTCGATCAATGCCAGGACGTTGGCGCCGGCGTCGCCGCCGAAAATGCCAAATTCATGCTGAAGTGAAACAACGTCGTATTTCTGGGCGTTCAGAAAATCGGCGGCTTGTGCATAGTCCTCAAGAACGTCGTCACAGATGTGGAACTTGACCTCGGGGGGATAGTCATAGGCCCGCCGGTCGTCGTTCATCGCCACAATGCAGGTTTCGATCTGGGTGAACGACTGGACGGCCTTGTGCAAGTCGGAGGTGAAGGTCGCAATTCCGCAGCGGCGCGGCAGGGAATTGCCGATGAATGCAACGCGCTTGAGCTGGGTTATGGCCATTCCGCGGGTTCAGACCAGTTTCAGATTGACGGCCTTGGCGCCTTTGACATCGGATTGGGAGTCGAAGGAGATGCGCTGGCCTTCCGAAAGCGCGGACAGGCCGGCTGCCTCGACAGCGGAGACATGCACGAACACATCCTTGCCGCCGCCTTCCGGCGACACAAAGCCAAAGCCCTTACCCGAATTGAAGAATTTCACTGTTCCGATTGTCATACGCACTCCGATCCGTAGCGCCAAGCGCAAGCTTAAGCGGCGCGGAAAGACACATTTGTTCGAAGGGTGGTTGCCCCGGCCAGGCGCCGGGTGCGGATGGTGAGTACAACTTCGCGCTCAACGAATGGAACGCCGTCGCGACACACACATAGGTGCTTGCACTGCCGAATACAAGGAAGGAAAGGCCCGGCGTGCAACATCCCGCGGTTTGCCGCCTTTCTTCGGCTTGCTTGGAATGAGTTGAGACGCGGCGGAAGCGAAGTGTTATCTTCCCGCATGGCGCATTTGGAAAGTCCTCGCGAAGCCATCGAATATCGCGGCTATTCCCTGCAAGTCACCTATGCTTCGCCCCAATGGCAGGTATTGATCGGCATGGCGGCGAAGGACAGACCGGCACTTCCGCCCGGACAGCAGCTGGTCAAAGGGTGGAATGAGGAAGAGACTCTGAAGCGTGCGAAAACGCGGATCGATCTTCTGATTGAAAGTCCCAGCCTTCATTAGGGGTTGCAATGAGTTACCGCGGATATGATCTGGAACAGAAGACTCTGATGGTCGGATGGCAGATCACCATCACCAAGGATGGCAGGTTCGTCCATAATGGAAGCGTCACAACAAGCCTGATCTCTGCTGTCGGCGAGGCGGAGAAATACGTTGATCGGGTTATCGCCGAAGCAGATAGCGCCGGGCCAGCCACCTCCCCGCCCGCTTAAATTGCATCTATGGCCCCATTTGGAGTTGATGTTCGCCATGCTGAAGGGAATCGAAAAAATGGAGCGGTCGGCGCGTTACATCGTCCGGCTGCAGAAGAACGGCCAGTACACGGTCGTGATGTCCCGGCCGGAATGGGCCAATAGGGAGATTCCCGGTTTTGCGACCGAAATCGAGGCCAATGCCTGGATCGCGGACCGCCGGCAGCAATCCAGGCTGTAAGGCGGTTGCCGGATGCAATGGGCCGCCACAAGCAAAAATCAACTGTTCCGAAGAGCCCGGTAAAATGGTTCCGGACTGACGATCCGTTTGTGTTTTTCAGCCACGAGAACCGCATGGACCCTGCCCGGACTTATCGCGTGATATTCGCCCAACTGCGCCAGGCTTTGCCCCGATTCGAAGGCCGCAAATATTTGACGATTTCTGTCGGACTTATCGACCATTTTGATCCTGTGCGATAACCGGGCGAGCAAATAGCGGCGAATCGTTCGACGCGCATGGACTTTAGCAACTCCCGTCTTAATGCATACGTTCCAAAACTGCGCCGGCGCAGTTAAATTATTGAATTTCCAGGGATAACGGAACCTTAGGGGTTTTGGGGGCTTATCCATGCCATGAGCCATCCCGCAAGCCAGCGAACAGTTCTAGTGGTGGAAGACGAACTCTACATTCGCATGTCCGCGGTCGGGGCCCTTGAGGATGAAGGATTTCTGGTGCTGCAGGCAAGGAACAGCGCCGACGCCCTGAAAGTCCTGTCGCTTCATTCCGAAACCGATATTCTGATGACGGATGTGCGCATGCCCGGACTGATGGACGGATTGGCCCTGGTTGCCCAGGTCCAAATCGATCATCCGGAAATTTGCTCCATTGTGGTATCCGGCAATGCCTCTGCCGAACAAGCCCGCAAGGCTGGTGCATTCGGATTTGTCGCCAAGCCTTATTTGGCGAAAACCATGGTCCAGGCGGTCAATGACTGTGCTGCATTACTAGGCCAGGCGATTTGAATACACCTCAAGCCGTCGTGCCCGCCAGCGCTGCAAGAGCACAAATGTTACCTATTCCGCCGGATTCGTGCAGTTCCCGTTCCTATGCTAGTCTCCGCCGTCGCCAGCCACATTTGGGCGTTGGCGCTTGAGAGACCTCCGGGACAACAATCAAGACATTGTCCGCGCTCCCGCCCATCGGTGGCGTATTGAGCTTCGTTTCAAATAGAAATTTTCGGCACGCCGGGCGGTTTCGCCGTCCGTTTTGAGTGTCAGCTGAGGAAATGCAAGCATGAACTTGGTCTTCGATAAAATCGAGGATGCCCGCTCACTCGCCCAGATCGTCGTGGAGACGGTACGCGAGCCGTTGCTGGTTCTCGACAACAAATTGACCGTCCTGGTGGCCAGCTCTTCTTTTCACCGGTCTTTCCAGATCAGCCCGAACGACACCCCCGGCAAATCGCTCTTCGCACTGGATAACGGCGCCTGGGACATTCCGGCGCTGCACGAACTGCTTGAGCGGTCCCTGCTGGACCAGACGGTGGTGGAAGGGTTTCTGGTCGAGCAGGAATTTCCCCGCATCGGACCCCGTATTTTCCTGCTGCATGCCCGCAAGGTTTTGGGCACCAGTGACGGCCATGCCCTTATTTTGCTGGGCTTTGAGGACATCACCGAACGGCGGGCGATCGAACGGGAAAAGGAAATCCTCCAGAATCGCACGGACGATCTGCTTCAGCAGAAGGAAGTGCTGTTGGCGGAGATGCAGCATCGTATCGTCAACAGCCTGCAGATCATCGCCAGCATTCTGATGCTCAAGGCCCGTGCCGTAACCTCCGAGGAAACCCGCCAGCACCTGCAGGACGCGCATCGCCGCGTCATGTCGGTTGCCGCCGTTCAGCAGCATCTGCACGCTTCGGCGCGGGCGGACTCGGTGGAGATCGCGCCCTATCTTTCCAAGCTTTGCCAGTCCCTGGCGGAATCGATGATCGGCGAAAGCCGGCCCGCCACCCTCACGGTAAAAGCCGACAATGGCTGGGCGGTGTCCGCAGATGCCATCAGCCTAGGCCTGATCGTGACCGAGCTGGTAATCAACGCCCTGAAATATGCCTTTCCCGATGCAAAGAGCGCCGCGACCGTCATGGTCACCTACGAGGTCAACGGCACGGATTGGAAGCTCACGGTTTCCGACAATGGCGTGGGACGCCCTGCCAATAGCGGGCCGCCGGCAAAGGGCGGGCTGGGCACCAGCCTGGTGCAAGCCCTGGCGCACCAGCTGGATGCACAAGTCGAGATCGTCAACACGCCCAATGGCATGAGCATTTCGGTTACCCATGCCACATTCGTCTCCCGCACCGCCGCCTAGCGCTCAGGGATACATGTACGGAACCTAACGCCGCTGACAGCGTTCACACCTCAGGACATCTGACCGTCCTCCAATAGGAGGGCATCTGACGATCCTCCAATAGGAGTCCCCAGAATGACATTCCTGAAAACGGCTGTTTCAGCCGCCGCTATCACTTTCCTTATGGGCACCGCCGCCCTGGTTGTCACCACCGCACCGGCCTCTGCCCGCATCGTCTGCAATGACTCCGGTGATTGCTGGCATACGGAGTCCCATTACAAATATCCGGGCCGCGGCTACAGCCGTCATAACGACGACTGGTATTTCCATCAGACCTGGAACGACCAGCGCCATTATCGCGAACCCCATCAGGACCGCGGCTATTACAAAGGCGGCGTGTGGATCGGTTTCTAGTCACGACGATATGCCGGTGCGACGGGGTGGCTTTCGGGCCACCCCTTTCACCAAAGAACCGGATCGGTGCCGCGGGCTAACGCCGCACCCTTTCCTCCAAGCGGAGAATTTCAAAATGATCCTCACCAAATCGGCCCTGTCGGCCGCAGCGATGACCCTGCTGATGGGTACCGTGTCATTGGCGCAAGGCGGCGGTCCGGTACCGGGCGAGCGGGTTGATGCCAACGGCATGCCCACCACGCGCTCTACGCCTGCGGAACAGGCCGAAACCGCGAAGATCAACAGGCAGGTCGGGGCCGACAACGCGGCGGCGGATGCAAAGGCAGAAGGCGATAATGCCAAGGCCGCAACCGACAATGCCCAATATCAGGCGCAGCAGCGGCAATATCAGGGCCAGTTGCAACAGAACCAGGCGCAGCAAGCCGACTATCAGGACCGCTCCGCGATCTATAACAGCCTTCAAACCCGCTATGCCATCGAACGCGCCGCCTATCGCCGGGGCGCATGGCCCAACCGCTATGCCAAATGGATGATCGTGGAGCGCGATGCCGGCCTGATCGGCGAGCGGGTTCAGCTGATCACCGGCAGCCGCGTCGGCACCGTGACCGACACCGCCCACAGCGCCAACGGCAATGTCTCGGCGCTGATGGTCAAGCTGGACAATGGCAAGGTCGTCTGGATCGACGCGAGCGACGTTCGCTACAACCGCGCCGACGGCATTGTGATGACCAATCTGAATCGCGCCGACCTTCGCCATATGGCGGACGAACGCCTCTAATCAACACTTCCCTTAAAGGAGAATTCGCATGTCGCTTGGAATGATTCTGCTTATCGTCCTGGTTATCGCTCTTCTGGGCGGCTTCAGCGGGATTGGCGGCGGACGCTTTTACGGAACCGGCTATTACGGCGGCGGCGGCCTGGGACTGATCCTGATCATCGTCCTGATCCTGGTCCTGCTGGGCAGAATCTGACGGCCGGACAGGCGCCGGCAGCGGTAACAATGAAACTCACATTACACTGATGTTCAAAACTAGCACCGGCTGAAGCATGCGGCCCGGCCGGATAATCCGGCCGGGCCCATGCGCTACTTCCGGTCGAATATGTTGTTGTAATAGAGCTTGCCACCCTTCGCGGAGGTGCGTGCGCCCGCGATGGTCAACAGGGTGCCGTCCTTGGAGACGGCCAGGGTTCCGCTGTTGACGATGGCGCCCGCTTTCATGAAGGAATATCTGACGATCCCCTCTCCGACCGACTTGGCCATGATGCTGTCATGGTCGGTACTGTCAGTAACCGCATGGGCGACGCCGTCCCACGGCGTGGGGTCGCTGGTATGCGTGCTCTTCTTGCTGTCGGCCCCCGTGACATTGCTTGTCAGAGTGATGCCCTTCGCTGTGTCGGCGAAGATGAAAGTCTCACTCTTGGGCGCGGTTTTGGCATCCGTGGTCGACTTGGCAAGATTCATTTCCCAAGTTCCCACCACAGGGTTGGTCGCCGCAACCGCTGCGCTTGCCCCGATTGCCAACAGGGCGCCAACCGACATCGATATCAAGAAACGTTGAATGATCATGCGAGTCCTCCTTTTGCTGCACGCAAAGCGGCAGCGTTTTTATTGCAATGCCTATTTCACGGCCACGGAAATGTAGTGCAGCGCGGTCGTGCTGATGTTTTTCACGGAAGCGGGGCGCTTGTCCGTCGCCAAAACAATCAGCGCGGTGCCGGCCTTTCGGGTTACGGTCTCTTTTTTTCCGTCGGCATAGGTGTATTCGAGCGTGGCGCTGGAAAGATAGTAGCGCGTCACAAACGGCCCTGCCTGCGCGACCGGTGTCGCCGTGGCGCCCGCCGCCAGTGTGTTGTCCGTGACAATCGCCTTGTTGTTCTCGGCGAGGGTTTTTGCGGGGGTTTGCGCAACAGCCGGCGCAGAGAGCAGCAGTGAAAGGGCCAGGCCATAGGCAGGATAGGTCAAGACTTTGAAATTGCGGGTCATGTTGTTTTCCTTTGTTGTTGTTGTTGAGCCGATCACCTTTCGGGATTGAAAAACGATGCGGCAGTGACGGAAAATCAAACAGCTCGTCTTGCTACGCTGCCTTTATGGTGACCGCCTTTCGGCTTCCAATATGGCCGTCCCCAAGCTGCGCGGCGTGGGCGAATTGCTTGATCAGATGATGCTTCTGGAGAGCGATCAGGCTGCGTTGATCGCCGAGGAAGGACGCGACATGGCCGTGCAGCGCCGGACTGCCCCGCGCCTCTTCCATGGCAAGGTCGATTGCCAGCCCGGCAGTATCGGGCATGCCCGATGCCACCGCCCCGTCCCGTTCCTCAGACACAAGGCCCCCACAGCCTAAAGTTGAGGCCATTGAGACAGATGGGAACTTTTCTGGCAACTAGGCCGCCGGTTTTAGGAAACGTCCAAGGGTTTCAGCATGATGGGTTGACCCAGCGGCAGTTCGCCAGCCTGTCCGCCAGCGAATGCGAGAGGCTTCCGGCGTGTTGAGCCGCCGCCCTCAATATCCGCTTGGCGCCAAAAGCGGACATTATATCACTGACCCGCAACCCCCTGCTCCATGCGGTGGGCGATTTCATTTTTCTGCACACTTCCCAATTTATTCGGATCGGCCGCATAGACGGCCTTGAGATAGCCCATGTCGTTGGCGGTGATCGCCGTTGCCGGTTGAGGGCAGCCGCTTGCCAGCAAGTTCGTGATGCTGGGCAGCGCCTGGCAGGTGTCCAGCGAATTGATCTGCGCCAGCGCAAGCATGGCGATGTAATCGTCCATCGCCTCGGTGCTCGCATGCAGCGCCAGGGGATTGGCGATAATCGTGACATGATCGAATGTAGCGCGCAGACCGTCCGCCAGCCGCGAAGCCTCAACAGTGACGCCGATAGCATTGGGTATCACCTTGAAGCACATTTGTTGCTCAGGATATCTGCCGGCAACCTTATTACCGGGGCCGCCGATCATGTTGCAGGGGCCGCTGATTATCAGTCCCGGGCCATTGCTGTCGGACCGGGACTCGTCGCTTTGGCTGTGGCCTTGCAGGTCCACCGTCGCGGTGGCGTACCAGGCCTGGATGGGCCGGGTAAAAGTCGCCAGCCGGTTTAGTTCTTCAGAATTGGAATGATAGCCAAGCCATTGTCTATGATCCTTGCGGATATTGTCCAGCAACGCCTGAGGCGTGCTGGTGAAGGCAATCACCAGATTGGGCTTGCAGACCGGATTGGTGCTGACCCGCACGCCGGCCTGAACGGCGACGTCTTTCACCCGTTGCACCACAAGCGCGATGTCCTTATCAGGCGCGCCGACGGCAGCGGGACAGATCGGAACTTCCCAGCGGGCAACCTTGCCGATGACGTGTGTCGGCGTGGACACCGACTGGACGAAATCATTGACCGCCTTCGTGCTCGCCCCGGTGACCGTGACGCTTTCAACCGGCAGCGCTGAGGATTGAGGCTTTGGCGTCAGCTGCGCCGACGCGACTGCTGTGCCAAGAACAAGCGCCAGCGAAATTCCGCATCCGGTGCGAAATCTGGCGCTGCGGCTTATGGATCGGACTCGACATTCCCGTTCCATGCTGTCCTCCGGAATTTTACTGCCCCGCTACGCCCTGCTCCATGCGGTGGGCGATTTCATTTTTCTGCACGCTTCCCAATTTATTCGGATCGGCCGCATAGACGGCCTTGAGATAGCCCAAATCGTTGGCGGTGATCGCCGTCGCCGGCTGGGCGCAGCCGCTTGCCAGCAGGTTTGTGATGCTGGGCAGAGCCTGGCAGGTGTCCAGCGAACCGATCTGGGCCAGCGCAAGCATGGCGATGTAGTCGTTCATCGCCGGCATCTCCGCATGCAGCGCCAAGGGATTGGCGATAATCGTGACATGATCGAAGGTGGCGCGCAGGCCATCCGCCAGCCGCGAGCCTTCGACAGTCACTCCAATGGCATTGGGTACAAACTTGGTGCACATTTGAGAGGGATCACGAGAGTTTCCGTTGCCACCGGGCTTAGGAGTGCCGCCGCCCACCAGAACGCAGGGCGCGGTGATCATTAGTCCACGGCCATTGCTGTCGGTGCGGGAGGCATCGGTTTGGACATGACCTTGCAGGTCCACCGTCGCGGTGCTGTACCAGGCCTGGATGGGCCGGGTCATGGTCGCCAGCCGATCCAACTCTTCGGCACTGGATTGATAGCCAAGCCATTGCCGCTGATCCTTGCGGATATTGTCCAATAACTCCTGCGGCGTGCTGGTGAAAGCGATCACCAGGTTGGGTTTGCAGACCGGATTGGTGCTGACCCGCGCACCGGCCTGGATAGCAATGTCTTTCACCCGTTGCACGACAAGCGTGATGAGGTCATCCCGCACGCCAAAGGCAGAGGGACAGATCGGCACTTCCCAGCGCGCAACCTTGCCGATAACGCGCGTCGGTGTGGACACCGATTGAACGAAGTCATTGACGGCCTTGGAGCTCGCCCCGGTGACGGTGACGCTTTCGACCGACTGCGCCGAGGATTGCGAGACAGGCGCGGCTTTCGCCACGAGAGTCGGGGCTTTGGCCACAACAGGCGCCGGAGTTGGTTGCGCCGGCGCAGCCGGGGGCTCCACCGCCGCCTGTATCGCCGCAATGTCGTGTTGCGCCCTGGCCTGATAGGTCTTCAGGCAGGCATTGAAGGTCACGACATCCTGATTGAATGAAGCAACCTTCAGATTATACGCCGTCATTGCCTTGATATCTTTTACGTCCGGCTGCGCACCGACGCTCGCCCGATCCGGCTTCACGCAGGTGCTGCGGGGATAAAAATCCGCCGGCAGATTGCCGGTCCGGGCCGGCGCCGGCGGTGGCGCGGTTCCCTGCACTTCGGCCACCACCGTATTCACGGTGCTGACGATCCGCGCGATGTCGTAACGGGAATTGCTGATATAGGTCGCGGCGCAGCTGTTATAGGCGACGACCGCCTTGTTGAATTTCTCAATGCTGCGGCTGTAGCTATCGACCGCCAGTTGCGGGTTGACGATGCCGAGCGAACCCGCCTCCCCATTGTCCTTTTCCGGGACCGGCTTTGCGCACGGGGGTTGCGGATAAAATCCCGGCGGCAGATTGCCGGCCTGGGCCGGCAGGGCTTCAGGCGTCTGGGCCTGGGCGGCGCCTGAAAGCAGCATCAGCAGGATAAGAATTCGCCGCATCATTTTTTCCCGCACACCGTGCTGGCCACCGCCGGAAATTTGTCCAGGCCTTCCCAGCGCGTCGTTTTTTCCGTGGTGCGCAACTTTTCTTCCCTTGGCTGATTGGTGTCGACAAAGCTGACGCCGAAGCGTTTGCCGCCGCAATCGACCAGGAATTTCTGCGACCAGAAGAACAATTTCTCATTGACGGAGAAAACCAGCGGCTGTTTTTCCTTGACCACCCAGACCCGGGTCCAGAAACTTTTGTAGCGGCCTTCCGGCTTGATCGAGCTGCTATCGATCTGGTGCTCCAGCCTTCCCTGGCTGTTGCGACCGGTCTTGAACGTGACCCAGGGGCCCGTTTCCATGGCCTGCGCACCACTGACGCAAAAGCAGAACATTGCCGCGACCGCTTTTTTCATCGCCTAATCGCAGATGATCGAGAAATTGGTGGTCATGGAGCTATGGAAATTCTCGGACGGCGCGGCGACATCCCTCATCACGGCCATCCTACTATATACATGGTAGATGCTAACAGCGTACCGATAGAACGGCAAGGCCTTTGCCAACGCCCAGCCCGGGCGGTATAATGCCCATGCACATAGCAGGAATCCCGCATGGCCCCGCCCCGCCTCTCCAAGCTTGAACTGGCGATCATGGAGGCGCTGTGGAATTCGGGGCCCCTGCCGGTGCGCGAAATTCAGGAAAACTTTCCGAAAAAGGGCCGTCCCGCCTACACCACCATCCAGACCACCATCGGCCGGCTGGAAGGCAAGAAAGCGGTGGCGCGGATCAAGAAGATCGGCAACGCCCACATCTATGAAGCCACCCTGTCGCGCAACAGCGCCCAGCGGCGTCTGATCGACGATCTGCTGGCCTTGTTCGGCGGACGCAGCCAGCCGGTGATGACGCACCTTATAGAAGCGGGCAAGCTGTCGCTGGAAGACGTCCAGCAGGCGGAAAAGCTGGTGCGCCAAATGGCCGAAGAAAAGATGGCGGAGAAGAAGACATGATCGCGGCGCTGCTGGATCATCTCTGGCAGTCCACTTTGTTTGCGGCGGTCGTCGCGGCGCTGGCCTTGCCGCTGCGCCGCTGCGCCGCCCGCTTGCGCTTTGCATTGTGGCTGGCGGCCTCGCTGAAATTCCTGGCGCCCTTTTCCGCCCTGGTGCTGCTGGGCCGTTGGCTGCTTCCCGCTGCGATCATCCCCGGCGCCGAATCCGGTGCGGTGCTGGCCAGAATCAAACCCGCGATGCTGCCTTTCTCCGCCGGGCCCATCATGGCGCCGCCCACCGTGATGACCGCGCAAGTGCTGATGCTGGTCTGGGCGGCGGGCAGTTTGGTGGCGCTGGGCCGCGCCCTTTGGCATGGATGGGAAATGCACCGTCTGCTTGCTGGCGCGGTCGAGCTCAAGATCGCCGCGCCGGTGCCGGTCATGTCGGCATCGTCTTTCCTGGAACCGGGACTGATCGGCATCTGGCGGCCGGTGATCCTGTTGCCCGAAGGCCTGGCGCGCAATCTCACGCGGGAGGAACTGGACGCGGTGCTGTCCCATGAGCTCAGCCATTTCGCGCGGCGCGACAATCTCGCGGCGGCAACCCATATGCTGGTGGAAGCGCTGTTCTGGTTTCATCCGCTGGTATGGTGGATCGGCCGCCGCATGGTCGAGGAACGCGAACGCGCCTGTGACGAGAATGTGCTGGCCTGGGGCAGCGCGCCGTTGGTCTATGCCCAATCCATCCTCAAGATCTGCCGCTACTATGTTCAAACGCCCCTTGCCTGCGCCTCGGGCATGTCGGGACCGGACCTGAATGTCCGCCTCGCCGCCATCATGGCGGGCGATCCCAGGAAAGACCTGCCGCAAGCCGCCAATCTGCTGCTCGCGATGGCGGGCGCGGCCGCATTGATGATGCCGATTGCCGCCGGGATGCTGGGCACCTCTCCGCTCTCCCCCATCGCCGCCCGGATGGAGCGCGCGTTGAACGTCCCCTTGCCGAGACTCAGTCCCGTTCTGCATCTCGCCGCCGCGCCCCGTATGCTGCACCGTCATCGCGCCGCGCCCAAGGCCAAAGAAGCACAAGCACCGGCGGTCGACATGGCCCCGCCGCCGGAACCGGCCGCGCCGGTGCCGGTTTCCGCCGCGCCGGTCATCGTGACCTATGTCAGTCCCGCGGTACCGGTCATCACGCCGGTGGACGACATCAAATGCCGCCCTCCCGAAGCCCTGCCCGGCTCGCGCGTGCTCGGTCCCGCCATCTGCAAGCCCGAAAGCGTATGGGCCGCGTTCCGGGCCAAGGGCCTGGATGTCGCCCCCGACGGCAGCATCTACGAACTGTCGGACTATGAAAAAGCCAATTTCCAGTTAGTCTGCAACACCAAATTCCCTTCAGCCACAGGCAATGTGTTACGGACTCCTCTGGGCTGCCTGTAAAGCATCACTGAAAGTCGGCCATCTCGTACAGCGGCCGGATTTCGATCTCGCTGGGGCCGGGCATGGGATTGGGGCAGCGCTTCACCCAGGCCACCGCCTCCTCCATGTCCGCAACTTCCCAGAGCCAGAAGCCGGCCACCAGTTCCTTGGTTTCGGCAAAGGGCCCGTCGATCACCAGGCGGCTGGTGCCGTCGAAGGCGACACGCTTGCCGTGCGAGGACGGCTTGAGGCCGTCAGCGGCGCGCAGGATACCGGCCTTGGCCAGCTCCTCGTTGAATTTGCCCATGGCCGCCATGGTCTCGGTCATCCATTCCGTGTGGAGAATGCCCTTTTCGCTGTCCTTGGTCGCCTTTACCAACACCATCACACGCATTGCCTGTCTCCTTGTTTCAGCGGCCCTGTCGGCCTGATAGCGTAATGACGCGCGGGGTTTGCGGGAGCCGACATCGACCCTCGAATTTTTCCGTCGATCATTTCAGGCCAAAAAGCCTGCCGGCATTTTCATAGCGTATCTGCGCCTTTTCCTTCTCGGTCAGGGGCAGGCGCTCAAAGGCGGCCAGGGTCTGGGGCAAGGTTATTTGCGGGAAATCGGACCCCAGCAGCACATGGTCGACGCCCACATTTCGTATGGTCCAGACGAACTCCTGCTGGATGGGCGAGCCGGCCGCGAGGACCGCCGTGCCGGAAATGTCGAAATAGATATTGTCCGCGAAAAAGTTTTCGGCGGTACGCGCCAAGGCGAGAATATTCCAGAAGCGAAAATTCAATCCGCCCATATGGGCGAAGATGAACTTGGTCTTGGAGCTGTTCACCGCCAGGTTGAACAGGTTTTCGCTGTCTCCAGGCAGGATATTGGCATTGTCCATCAGCACAATGACATTCAGCTCCCCTGCCCGCTTGACCAGGGCCAGGACCCGCGGATCGGTCGAGTCGAATTTCTGGGTATGGGGATGCAGCTTGAGGACTTTCACGCCCAAGGCGGCAACCCGTTCCAATTCCGCAATGGCCAGCGGACCATCATAGGGATGGACAGTGGCAATGGGCATCATCCCGGGATATTTGGCGGCCAGGACCAGATGCGCGTCATTGTGAGCGCGCGTTTTCTCGATCTCTCCGGCAGGCGCCTGATTGCCGCCGCCGAACCACATGGCGCCAAAACCCGCGACCGAGACATGGGCTGCCTTCAACTGGTCCTCATATTTTAGAACCGATGCTTCACCGTCATGGAGATGAACGTGCAGGTCGAAAATCTTTTCCTGGCCCATGGCGGCCCCACAGGGCAACAACAGGGCCAATACAAACAGCATGGACTTCATCCGCATTCTTTCCTTTTGTTTGACCCGACCTTGGCAAGGCCCGTGCCAAATTTTTTTGATTTGAATTCAAGCGGTTGCGCTTTTCCGACGGAGAAACTGTTCGAATCCGATCGGACACATGTTCGACTATGAACACTTAAGGACAGAAATAGTGCCTCAATCGAGTGTCCGCCGGAACCGCAGCAGGGCAATACTTCCCGCCACCAGGGTGAAGGCCAGCAGCGGCCACAGCTCTCCCGCAATCTCTCCGGCGGTATTGGCCTTCAGCAGCACGCCGCGCACGATGCGCAGAAAATGGGTGGTCGGCAAAAGCTCGCCCAGCCATTGCGCCCAGCGCGGCATGCCGGCAAAGGGAAAGGCAAAACCCGACAACAGGATCGACGGCAACAGGAAGAACACCGTCATCTGCATGGACTGAAGCTGGTTCTGGGCGATGGTGGAAAAGGTATAGCCCACCGCCAGGTTGGCGATGATGAAAATGGTCACGCCCAGGCCCAGCAGCGGCAGCGACCCCAGGAACGGCACGTCAAAGACATAACGCGCCATGGTCAGCACGATGGCGCTCTGCACCATCCCCACCAGCACATTGGGCAGAATCTTGCCGATCATGATCTCCAGCGGGGTGGCGGGCATGGCCAGCAGATTTTCGTAAGTGCCGCGCTCGCGCTCCCGCGTCAGCGCCAGGCAGGTCATCAGCACCATGGTCATGGTGAGGATGATGGCCAGAAGTCCCGGCACAATGCTGTAATGGGTGTTGGATTCCGGATTGTAAAGCAGATGGGTCACGGCGTTGAATGGCGCGGTGCCGGGCGTGCGGTTCTTCAGCGCCCCCTTTAAATCGTCGCGCAAGGCGGTGGCGGCGATGGCATTAAAGGCGCTGATGGCATAACCGCTGGAGGCCGGATCGGTGGCGTCCACTTCCAGCAAAAGATCGGGCGTGGCGCCGCGCACCAGGTCGCGGCTGAAATTGACCGGCACTTCCAGCACAAACAGAACCTTGCCTTCCTGCAGCAGCCGGCGCGCCTCGGTCGGGGAGCGGGTCTCCGCCACGATCTCGAAATAGCTGGAGTTGCGCATCGCCGCGACAATGGACCGGGCATAGACGCCGGGATCGGCGATGCTGACCGCAGTGGGCAGCGACTTGGGATTGAAATTGATGGCAAAGCCGAACAGGAACAGCTGCATCAGCGGAATGCCGATGATCATCGCCAGGGTGACGCGGTCGCGCCGCATCTGGAGAAATTCCTTGATCAGGATCGCACCGATGCGCCGGAACATCACGCTTCTTCCTGCAGTTGGATGAAGACGTCTTCCAGGTTGGGCGGTTCTTCCCGCACCGTCAGGCCGGGCCGGTCCCGATAAGGCGCGATGGTGCGTTCCAGCGCGGCGCGGTCTTTGCCGCTGACATGCAGGGCGGCGCCGAAGAAGCCGGCATAATCCACGCCGGGCTTGCCTTGGAAATCGCCGATCAGGTGGCGCGCCTCCTTGCCTTCCATCACAAAGGTGACCAGACCGGAATTTTCAATCACCTCGGCGACCGTGCCGCCGGCCACCAGCTTACCGTTCAGGATATAGACAATGCGGTCGCAGCGTTCCGCCTCGTCCATGTAATGCGTAGAGACCAGCACCGTCAGGCCCTCGTCGCTCAGGGCATGGATCTGTTCCCAGAAATCGCGCCGCGCCTTGGGATCGACACCGGCGGTCGGTTCATCCAGCAGCAACAATTGCGGATCGTGCAACAGGCAGGCGGCCAGCGCCATGCGCTGTTTCCAGCCGCCGGAAAGCTGACCCGCCAGCTGATCCTGGCGTTTCTCAAGCCCCAGCCGTTTCAAACTCTGATCCACCCGCCCCCGCGAGTCATCGACGCCATACAGCCGCGCCACAAATTCCAGATTCTCGCGGATCGAGAGGTCTTCCCAGAAGCTGAAGCGCTGGGTCATGTAGCCGACCTGGCGCTTGATCTCTTCGGCCTGGGTGCGGAAGTTCAGGCCCAGGCAGACGCCTTCGCCCTCGTCCGCCGTCAAGAGGCCGCACAGCATCCGGATGGTGGTGGTCTTGCCCGAACCGTTGGGACCCAGGAAACCCCAGACCTGGCCGCGCGGCACCGCGATATCGACATGATCGACCGCGACCTTGGCTCCGAAGCGCTTGGTCAGTCCTTTCACGTCGATGGCCATATCTGTCACGGCATCACTCTTATTATAAAGGCCGTACTTCGACCGGCTGGCCGGGATGCAGATCCAGTCCTTGCGGCAGGCGCGCCTCGGCCTTGAACACCAGCTTCTCGCGGTTATCCCGGCTGAAGATCACCGGCTGGGTATATTCCTCGCGCGCCGCCAGGAAGGTGACCTTGGCGTCGATCGGCTTGCAGCCGTCACAGGTGATGCGGACCGTGCCGCCGATCTTGACACGCGGCAGTTCCGGTTCGGGCACAAAGAAGCGCACAAACACATTCTTGGGCGGCAGCACCGCGATAACCGGTGTGGCCGCGGGCGCATATTCGCCTTCACGGAAATAGATGTCCTGCACCCTGCCGTCGGTCTGGGCCACGATATCGCGTTGTCCCAGGCCATAACTCGCCGAGGTCAGGCTGGCCTCCATCTGCGCGATCTGCGCGCGCAACTGGGCGATGCGCGCCTCGGACTGGCGATAGTTGGACAGCGCCAGGTCGCGTTGGGTGGGCGTGCCGGCGCGGTCGCGCGCCAGGCGGTCCTGCCGGTCCAAGGTGGTCTTGGCATAGGCCAGGTTGGCGATCTCCTGTTTCAAACTGGCGCGGGCTTCGCTCAGGCTTGCCACCGCCTGTTGGGCGCCCGCCTGCTCGCGCACACTGTCCAGCACGAAAAGAAGATCGCCACGATGCACTATCGCGCCGCGTTCCACTTTCATGGCGGTCACCCAGCCCGGCTGCGGCGCGGAGATATAAGCGGTGTCGCCTTCGCCATAGCCCAGCCATGGCTGATCTTTTTTCTGCTCGCAGCCCGCAAGCACTGTCAATGCGGCAACAAGGGAAAGTATTTTCATCCCGGCCTCGCTTCCAGCCCCTGCAGCAACACCTGCAAATGGGCTTCGATCAATCCTTCATGGTCATAGGGCTGCGCGTCGAATTGCGCGAAAGTGGTGCGCCAGATGGCGATCAGCAGAATGGGCGCGACGCACAGCCGCGCGGCATGTTCCGGCGCGAGAACGCGGAACTCGCCCCGCGCCGTGCCGCGCGCCACAATGCCGCCGAGCAGCGCGATGCCCTGTTCGATGATCTCCTCGCGCCAGAATTTCGCCAGTTCGGGAAAGTTGCCGGACTCCGCCAAGAGCATCTTGGGCAGGATCACCCGGTCGCTGGTGCGCACAAAACCGCCCATGGTCGACAGCACCATGCGCAGCAACTGGGCGCTGGGGCCGGGAAAATTCTCCACCATGGTGCGAACCGCGCCCAATTGTTCGCCGATCGAGGCGCGCGCCAGCGCCTTGAACACGCTCTCCTTGCTGTCGAAGTAGAGATAGATGGTGCCCTTGGTGATGCCGCACTTGCGCGCGATGTCATCCATGCGGGTCGCCGCAAAACCCTTTTGCGCAAAACAGGCCAGCGCCGCCTCCAGTATTTCTGGAGCCCGCGCGTCCTTGCGGCGTTGCCAGCGTTTCTTGGTCATCTTTGAATAACTAACTGACTAGTCAGTTATATCCAAGCGCTTCGCAAAATAATTTTATCATATTGATAAATAATGATTATTTTAGTTCTTTCCGAGATACAGCTTATAAAATTCGACCGGCTTAAAAGCCGGATTGACCATCTTCACACCCATGGCGATCGTACCGGCATCGATCGGCTGCCAAAGAAAGTTCGACAGAAGAAGCGCGCCACGGCGCTTTTGCGGCGAGAAGCCGATGAAGGTGTTGCAGCCGCCGGACAGGCCGGACTTCCAGACGATCTGCCCGCCCTCGTCCGCCGTCACGAACCAGCCGAACCCGGCCTGGGTGCCGGCAAGGCTTGTGGGTCGTTGCGTTTCAAGCATCCGCGCCAACGGCGCGGCGAGCGGTGTGTGCACAAGGCCCATGCATGCCTTGAGAAATATCGTGAGGTCCTTGGCGGTCGAGCGGACATAGCCCCCTCCCGGGATGGCCGGAAAATCCCAGATGTGCGTCGGCTTCAGATCAAGGTCATGACCTTGCACCAGATGGCGCTGCATCTCGCCGGTCAGGGTGATGCGCGTGTGTGCAAGACCAAGCGGATCGCAAACGCGCTCGATCAACAGCGCTTCGTAACTCTTTCCGGCGCGGCGCGCGAGCGCGATGCCGAGCAGGCCGAAGCCGAGATTGGCATATTCGTAATGCGTGCCCGGC
>Ga0097621_100000169_pt1 | contig 41098 bp, 50 predicted proteins | sample KBSMisM72_FD_73165 | JGI IMG/M metagenome (GOLD analysis project Ga0097621, IMG submission 73165) | Miscanthus rhizosphere microbial communities from Kellogg Biological Station, Michigan, USA - KBS Miscanthus M7-2 (version 2) (version 2) | ecosystem: Host-associated > Plants > Roots >... | reverse complement strand
AAGGAGATCAAAGATGGCTATCTTATTGACAGTGAACTGGTCTATCCCGTTGACCGCGACATTCCTCGATGCCGCCGCTAATCCAGCACCCCTCGCCTCACAGGTCGTGTGGGTGTCCAGCGACAATACCGTGGTTAGTGTCCTGCCAGATGCTTCAGGCTATGGCTGTACCGCGTTGGCTCTGTCGCAAGGCACCGCTCAGGTGACAGTCACCGCTGATGTCGATCCTAGCAGCACGGCAAGTCCCATCACCCAATTCACCGATTTCGTCGTTGTGCCGAGTATGCCAGTTAAAGTGAACATCGGAGTCGGCGCCGCAACCCCACCTCAGGCAGCGACGTAATTAGCCAGTTCCCGATGACTGGGGAGACCATGGCTGGTTCCAGGCATAGTTCTGTGGCGTCCAACCACTCCCCCATGGATTAGACTGCATGGCAGAGAACTGCTGAGGGGCGATCCCAAACGTATTCGCGGCGAAGTCCTGCTGAACACGCGGATCGTTATACATCGGGAAGCCCCGCGAAGCTAACACTCCCCATTGCGACGGATCACCATACACCGCGCGATTGCGCTCATCCGACCACATCTGAGTCGCTTGCGCCGGATTGGATGCCTGGGTCCAGGCCGGTAATTGTGAACTGGCCGTGGCAGATGAACTTTGGGTATCCGCTCCCGGCATATTGCTCAGGAAGCCACCGAGACCCGGAACTTGCTGTTTGAGATAACTCAAGAAGTCACCCCACATCTGCTGTTGTCCTCCGCCAATCGATGCCCAACCCGTGCCCGAGCCATACGCTTGACCTGTCGGCGTGGCGTACGTGCCAGCCTGATTGCGGTACAGCCCCAAGGGATTGCCGTAATTGGCGAAGCCGCCAAGGAGGGGATTGTCTGTCATTGGGTTCATGCGCAACTCCGTAACGAAGGCATCAGCTATTTACGGCTCAGGAACGTGCTTCCTATCGCATAGCGATCGCTCCAGCCATCAGCCACAGCAACACGAGCAGCACGAGGGCAGGAATGACTAAGAGCACAGACATGGTCAAGATAGATGATGGTAGTTGTTGCCATACCACCCCACGCCCGCCAGGGGTAGAAGATAGCCCAGCACTACAAGCAAGCAGATGACCGCGAAGACAAGCTGGATAATCAAAGGGAATGGCGGTGGCAGGGGGATCAGGGTGATGATGTAGTAGATAATGCCAGCTACGATCAAGAATACCAGTAAGCTGATGAGCAATGAGATCATGGATGCCTCCAAGTGACCTATTTACCCAGTGCAACCCACCAAAAGCCGATCGGACCGAAGTCCCAGTTCCCAGTCGCTAACGGCGATTTGGTGTTCACCGCAAACCCACCATTGGTGATCCCCGAGACATTCGCCCACGCCGTTGCCGAAGTCGCTAATACCGCAATTACCGAGGAGCTATAGCCACGCGCAAATCCCACCGTGGCATGCCCACTCGCATCCGTACCCGCAAAACCGAACTGAAGGAGAAACCCAGTATTGTTGTCGATCCACCATCCAGGATTGGTCAGCGATAGAGCCGTCGAGTTCGCCGCCGAAGCTCCCGCCGAACCCTGCGGTCCAACCGGTCCAACCGGTCCTTGGGGACCGGCCGGTCCAGAAGGTCCTGGCATCAGCGCGATCGCACCAACAGCCGCCTGAATCGCGTCTGTTACACCCATTAAATCACGGGCCTGCTGCAAACTCAGAGCACCCACGACCGGTAACATCACCCCAGAAATGGTATTCACCGGTAATGGCTCAGAGGCCAAAGTGTCAAACACCTGATTCCCAGCCGAATCATTCAAGATCAGCCGATAATCCCCGTCACCAAAGACCGTACATGCCCCGCGAACGTCCAAAATGATCGGATTCTCGTTGAGAATCGACTCATCCGCCGTCTGAAACGTGTTCTTCGGCACCGTCGTCCCAGGCTGGAAGCAAAATAGCTGTCCTCCCGCCGCCGGAGAGCCGTTGGCCAGCATAAACTGGAGTTGCGGCGGTACTAGTAGTCCTGCCATCAGCCGAATCCCATCGCTTGCCAATAAAATGAAGTCCCAACCCCAATCGTGTTGTTCGTATCCTCAACCAACACCGAAAACCCAGTGTTCACCGGATTCACTACCCGTAGAACCGCGTTGATCGGATTGCCAACACTCACCGCTACAACTGACATTAACGAATTGTAACCTTTGGCAAAGCCCAGCACGGCCGCGCCGGTCGAGTTAGTCGAGGATTGGCCGAAGTTGATCAGGAATCCCGTTGTTGGGTCGAACCAGAAGCCCGGATTGGCGGCTGAGAACTGCGGTTGTCCCCCTGCATTCGTCCCTGCTGGTCCTGCCGGTCCGGTCGGACCCAAAGGCCCAATCGGACCCGTCGGGCCTCCTGGTCCCGGCATCAAAGCAATCGCTGAGGTGGCATCCTGTATCGCTTGAGTAATGCCCATCAGATCGCGCGCCTGCTGAAGCGAGGTCGCTGCCACGATCGGAGCCATCACTGAAGAGATGGCCGAACCGGGCAAGGGTGCCGAAGTCGGACGATCCCAAATCTCGTTGCCATCGCTGTCATACAGGATTTGTCGGTAATCACCGATGCCCAGGATCAGAGCGCGGCCAGCGGCATCGAGTGGCACGGGATTCTGATTGAGTATCGTGCCCGCCGGGTCCTGCCATGTGCTCTTCAAGGTCAAGGTTCCAGGCACACACATCAGAACTTGTCCACCAGCCAAGGGCGTCCCGTCATCGGATAGGAAGACCTGCGAGCCATTCGGTAAGAGAGTTGCTGTCATTTCGATATTTAGTACTCTTACAAGGCGGTTATTTTGACGTGAAACTAAATAATAATGACTCGTTAAAGGAGATTAGAGGTGCCAAACGAATTTGAAACTTGGGTAAGAGGCGAAATCTCGCGTTTACAGACGGAAGCTGAAGAACGATTTATGATGATCGACAATCTAGAATCGACGTTGGATCGCTGGATAGAACAAGACAACCGGAATGACGAGAATGAAATCCTGGAATTAAACGACGAGGACCTAGAAGACCTGGACGACCTAGAAGATTCCTCTCCGGTCACCCGATCCATGCTATTGCTGGCAGTGATTACCTCCTCTGGCTCAACCGGCATGACGTTCGATGAGATCATCGCTGCTGTGGCACAAAAAGGCTGCGTGATCGGTCGCCATGCGCTCCGTTCGTGGTGTTCTGACCAATGCCAAAGGGGGAACCTCGTGCGGCTTGTACCAGGACGCTTTGCCGGGGGCGAACACAAGGATGAACTCATCAAGCTCTCGGATGTCATCGTGTATCGTGGGCGAGTCATCCGCCCCCGAGTGGTGGTCGCTCTAGCCGCTGTCCTAGCAGCGGGTGGCTACGAGGTGATGAGTTGGAACATCGCTAAACACTCAAAAGGACTTATCCCGAAGAAGCTGGTGCCGGTGTGGTTAAAAGAAGAAGCTCAACGCGGATGGCTGCTCACACGGAGCCGAACCGACAAGGCCCCAGGACGCGCGGGCGCCTCGTTGTGGACCATCACCCACGAAGGCCGAAGGCTCGTGCATAAGCATATCGACTCGGCTCTCAAACAGATGAAAGAAGTTGCCTCATTGTCCAATGGGACAACCACAGCAGCCAATATCTAAATATTGACATGGATGAAGAACCGACCCCCAAGCCCAAGCGGGTTACGCGTCGAACGAAGATACCTTTGGCTGATGAAGTGCGCGACACCTGCCGGTCCCTGACCATGATGGCACTCAAATCCCTCGCCGAAGTCGCCGCAACCTCAAAGAACCAAGGCGCTCGCGTCGCCGCGTCCCGTGAACTGCTCGATCGCGGCTGGGGCAAGTCGCATACGATCCCAGGTGGCGATATCAGCCCGGCCAATCGCATCGAGGTGACCTTCGGCGATTCAACTTCCCCCACCCCTAAAGACGACTAATGCCTAAGGGCTATTCCTCCTACCACCGCGAGCGGGACGACCTGACACAGGACGCCCCACCACCGAACACGCAAGTCAACGCGACCTTCCCGCCTAAGTTCAAGCCATTCCTCACCGAGCGCAGCAGATGGAAATGTGTGTACGGCGGTAGAGGAAGTGGAAAAACTGAGAGTTGCGCCAAGGCGCTATTGCTGATGGGGCATAAACAACCCCTTCGCATCCTGTGCTGTCGCGAAATCATGCAGTCCATCAGACAGTCCAGTCATAGCGTGCTCAGTACGATGGTTGGTGAACTCGGGCTGGAGAACTACTATACGGTCGAGAAACAAGGCATCTACGGCCCCTGGATGGATTGGACCGATGCCCGAGGCGTCAGGAAGAAGCGACGCACCGAGTTCATGTTCGCTGGACTCCGAGAGATGACTGTCGCTCAGATCAAGTCCTACCATGATGTCTCGATCTGCTGGATCGACGAAGCCCAAGCTATCAGTTCGAGGTCGATGCGAATCTTAGGGCCGACCATCCGGCGTGCCGGTGGCTCCGATCCGAACTTCCCGTGCGAGTTGTGGCTAAGCTGGAACCCAACATTCGAGACCGATTGGGTCCACCAGAACTTCGTCCTCGACAAATTAGATGATTCTTGCGTGATCGAAATGAACTGGCGAGACAACCCGTGGTTTCAAGCTTCCGGTCTCAAACCGCTCATGGAAGAATCGAGACGCCGCAACTATCCAGAATACCTCCACATCTGGGAAGGTGAGACGATCAAGCATTGGGAGGGACAGGTTTACCAAGCCGAATTGAAGGAATGCGAGGAAGAAGATCGCATCACTAACGTGCCGTATCGCGCCGATGCCCCCTGTGAAGTCGCGTTCGACATCGGTGGAGGCGAGGACGCAACTGCTCTCTGGGTCTTTCAAGCCGTCGGCGATTGGATACACCTGATCGACTGCTACGAAGCCGTCCAAACCACGGTTGATCACTTCCTGCAATGGCTCGAACAGAAGCCCTATGTCATCACCAAATATTGGCTTCCCACGGATGCGAAGCAACGCCACGCAGGGATGCAGCATTCATATGAACAGCTAATCCGGATGCGAGGCAAGAAGGTGCAGATCGTCCCCACTGGCGCCGGCTCGGTGGCTGAGAGCATCAATGCCGTCCGGACGCTCTTTCCTCGCTTTCGCTTCGACGCCAAACGCTGCGCCAAGGGCCTGCTTGCGATCCGGAACTACCGCTTCGAATTGGCCTCGGATGAAGTCGGCGTGTTCAAATCCACCCCAGTCCATGACAAGTATAGCCATTTTAATGACAGCCTGCGTTATATGTGTCAAGCGTATCGCATCACCAAAGATCAACAGATCGACACCCGTAAGCTGTACTCCCCGGCACCATTCCGTGGCGTGCAAAGTGGGTGGATGATCTCCTAGTCTCTAAATACGGCATGTCCAAAGAAAAGATACTCGGCGAAGCTAAGGAACGATTCCGGCGCTGCCAGTCGTATTACAGCAATCAACGTGCCAACTGGAAGGCTGATCTATCCTTCGCGTACGGCGATCACAACTCCCTCGGGCAATGGGAGACGGATACCGTCGACTCACGGTCAAGCCAAGGCAAACCAACATTTACGATCAATCGTACCAAAAATTACAACCTCTCGCTCGTGAATGACGCCAAGCAGAACAAGAGCGAGATTCAAGTTCGAGCGGTGGGCGGTGGCGCGAGCTTCCAAGCCGCTGAAGTGATCGAGGGCATCGTCCGTCACATCAACTACATCTCCTCAGCCGAAGCCTGTTTCGAGCAAGCCTGTCACGATCAAGTCTTCGCTGGCATGGGCTTCTGGCGCGTGACCACCGACTACGCCAATGACTCATCATTTGACCAAGAAATCTTCATCCGGCCTTTGAAGACCTTGTCGGTGTACATCGACCCCCATCACGAACAAGCCGATGGCAGTGACATGACCTTCGCATTCGTGTTCACCGACATGGATATCGATGACTACAAGAAGACCTATCCTCGGTATAAGGATGCCGTCACTGATCTGCCCTTCGATACCCGGATAGAAGACGATCTTTGGCTGAGCGAGTCGCGGGTCAGAATCTGCGAGTACTTCCGCAAGACCTTCAAGCCCGACACCCTACATGCCCTCCAGGACGGCTCAATGGTCAAGGAGTCCGAGCTTAAGGAAGCCGGTATGCTGGATGCCATCCAAGACATCAGTGTCAACCAACGCGATATCCAAATCCCTGTAGTCGAGTGGTATCTGATCGCTGGAGACAAGATAATCTCCGAATCGACCTTTCCCTCCAAATACATCCCCATCGTTAAGTGCCCTGGCCTAGAGGTGACGATCGACGGAATCTACGACGCCGTGTCCCACACCCGCTCACTTCATGACCCTCAAGTCGCGTACAATTGGTTTTCTTCTAGTGGAGTAGAATTCGTTGCTGCGCAGTCACGATCGCCCTGGCTGGCTGACGTGGCAAGTATCGAGGGTTACGAGGAATACTGGCGCGATGCCAACGTCAAGAACTATTCAGTCCTGCCGTACAAGGGTCATGGGGATGACGGTGCCGAGATCGAACCTCCACGTCGGGCTGACCCGCCAGTCTATGCTGGCGCTTTCTTGGACGGAATGAAGGTCAGCGCCAGTGAGATGGAGATGGTCTCAGGCCAGCCACCTGCGGCTATGGGTGAGTCGTCTCAGGAACGATCGGGCAAAGCCGTACTAGAACGCCAGCGTGCTGCGGCTAATGGCACGTATCATTTCGTCAATGCGCTATCGAACGCCATCAAGTTCACCGGCAAGATACTGATCGACATGATCTGCAATGGCAAGGTGTATGACACCCCACGGGTCATGAAGATACTCAGCCAATCGGGCGAGATGCAAACCATCGCTCTCGATCCCAATCATCCGCAGCCGCATACGCAGATGCCGAACCTGGATCAGGAATCCATCGACCCGCAACAGGTCGCTCATATCATCAACCCGACCATCGGGGACTACGATGTAGTCGCTGAGACTGGCCCGCAATACACGACGAGGCGCGAACAGTTCGTCTCCGCCACCATGGATATCCTGGCACAGAACGAGAGCCTCACCCCGCTCATCGGCGACTTGGTCTTTGCCAATATGGACTTCCCCGGTGCCCAAGAGATCGCCCATCGGATGCGCCGAATGGTGCCGCCACAAGCCTTGGGTCAGGTCGATCCCCAGGTCCAGCAACTCCAGCAACAGCTTGAGCAAGCTCAGATGGTCATGAAGAAGATGGCCGAGGAGCTACAACAGGCCAAGTGGAAGTCTGCCTCCGTCGCTCTACAGAAGGAGGTGGACGTGTATGAAGCCGAAACGAAGCGTATGGCCGAGGTCGGCAAGATCGATCCGAATGCCCTGAAGCCGCTGATCCGTGACATGGTCAGTGAGATACTTGGCTCGCCGGTCAATCAGATCATCGCCGCTCACATGCAAGAAGACGCCCAAATGATCAAAGACACCGCGATCAAGGAGCAGGTGGTCGAGCAGATCGCCGGAGATCAGACCATGCCAGCCACTGGCGTGGCACCAACCAACGGAGCCGGATCATGAGATGGAACAAGGACTCCTTCGCCCACAAGATGGTCGCCCATACCCAGGTTGAAATGGCTGGAGCAATCTACGAAGAACTGGCTGGACGGGATGACTTCTACAAGGAATGGCCCGATCGCAACGCCTTCATCAAGGTTTGCGCCCCAACCCTTCGGGATGCCGCACGTCAATGCCTCAGTGAGCAACTCGCCCGGCATGATGTCTCGGAGTTCGACAAGGAAGCCATCTATGAAGCATTGCTGCTGGATGCCGTCATTCCCAACGAAGATCGCTTCCATGTTCCTGCCATACCTCTCATCCATTAAATACAGACTTAATTAAGGAAGCTTTTCCATGTCTGACACCATCTCTCCGAGCGAGAGCGAATACCCCTCCTTCAGTGAATCGACCGAGACGCCTGAGGTCGAGACGCCTGAGGTTGCGATTGAACAGCCTGACCCGTCGGTGGCGGAGCCAGAGCCAGCGGTTGCAGCGCCGGCTGAACCCGTCGAATCTGATGAGGAAGACCTACAAGCTCGGAATGCGCGTCTTGCGCGTGAACTCCGCGAGCAGCGTCGGCTTCAGCGGCAACTGCAAGAGCAGAATGCGGTCCTGGCAGGACAACGCAGCGAGACGCCCGATGAAGCCACCCAGCGACAGATCATGGTCGCCGCGACGCAACTCGCTCATCAACAAGAGGTTAACAAGCGATCCAATGACATCTATCAAGAGGGATGTCGCGCCTTCGGTCGGGCTGAATTCGATCAGTCCGTGCAAGCTGTCAATGCCTCATTCGGGCAACAGATCATGCCGATCGTGCTGGATACCTTGGTCGATCTGCCTGATCCGGCGAAGCTCTTGCAGCACCTGGGCGACAACCCGGATGTCGCCGATCAATTGGCCATGCTGCCACCTCATAAACTTGGCGCCGCATTGATGCGGGAAGCCGCCAAGGTCGCTGCGCCAAAGCCGAAGCCTGTGAGCCGAGCACCAACCCCAGTTCGTCCGATCCAGACTCAGCCCACGGTTGAGCCGGAGACTGACATGGAGAGCATGTCGATGGAGCAGCTTGCGCGGCTGTGGGACAAGCGCGATTACGAACGGAGATTCCGATGATGACGGCACAGAAGCCTGCGGCTTCGAGTTTGTTGGCACAGCCGCCCGAGGCGGCGAGCCAACAAGCTTATCGCGAAGCGATAAGCCGTCAGCCTGTCACGATCTCCGCAAAGCGGAGCATCGCGACATGAGTGGCCATACGCTCCAACAACAACTGTTTCCGCCCAAGCCGGATAAGACCATCACGCCACTTGATCGACCTGCCGAGGAGGAGACAGACAACCCTTTGATTGAAACCGATGAACCAATTGCTGACCGACCTCGCCGAGGTCGCCCTCCCATCATCAAGGTCGATGCCGATGCCCCCGATGGTGTATGACATGACCACGGACACCGATCGTCCGATCACTCAGATGGATGTAGACAAGCTCCAGCGCACCGCGCGCGCCTTCGGTGAACTTGTCCAACACATCAAGTTCTACGCTGCTGAGGTCCGCAATGGACTGATCCTGCCGGGCAAAGCCCTGGAGGACATCACCGTGGCACTCAAGGAGGCGGAGAACATCGCCGCCTCGCTTGATCTCGACACCATGCTGCAAGATATCGGTCATGTCCACGGAAGACACGTTTTGGTGGTCGAGCGCTAAATAGCCCTACCGCCATTAGGGCGAGGGTACCGGATACCTTAAACCGAGGCGCTCCCCCGCGCTCCCACCATTGCGTCGTGGAAAGATGGGAACCCCAACCTCTTACCCCATAGGTGCATTATGGCCAATACGCTCCTCACTGTGAGCATGATCACCAAGCGTGCGATCACGATGTTTCGTAATTCAAACGCATTCATCCAACTCGTAGACCGTTCGTTTTAACTGGCGGCCTTGATCCGCGAGGATCACTGAATAACCCCTCTAATTGCTGGAATCTCCGCAAGGACAATCAGCAGCCAAGCCCGAAAGGGAAGGTTCAACGACTAGAGCGCAAGCTCGTAGCCCCAAGCGGGGCGAAATGGGGGGCATCCCACTGGGATGGTGATATAGTCTGTTCTCCACAGAAATGTGGAGCAGGGTCGAAAGACCCGGTGATGAAGTAGCTAATCATTGCGAACACGAAAACAGTACGACGAACAGTATCGCAACCGCGAATTCAAGATCGGTTCGACTCTGCAACTAAGGCTCCCAACAGATTATGTTGTTGGTCTCGGCGCGACTATTACCCCGCAGGCGACTGTCGAACAGCAGCGCCCGCTCGTCGTTGGCACCCAAGCCAACGTTAGTGCCAGCTTTACGTCGGCGGACTTCGCCCTGAAGATCGACGACTTCGCCGATCGCTTTTTGGCTAAGATGATGAATAACCTCGGCGGTTACATCGCCAAGGACGTGATGTCAGCAGTCGAAGGTTGCCCGAATCTGGTCAGTAACTTCGACGGCTCCGCGAACGTAACCTCTCCCACGATGAACACATGGCTCGCTGCGGGCGCCTTGCTCGACAATATGAGCGCTGATCGCGTGGAAGCCCGCAAGGCAATCCTGTCGCCCGTTACGATGGCACGCACAGTGTCCTCGCTGAGTGGCTTGTTCAACCCGCAACCGTCAATCTCTGAGCAGTATAAGGTTGGTGCCTTCGGTGGCACTGCTTTGGGTGTACAAGATTGGCGCGTCGATCAAACCGTGCGGGGACATCTGACCGGCTCCGCAACGACTGCGGCTGTTTCTGGTGGAAGCCAGACCGGTACCACACTAACGATCTCGGCTCTGTCAGGCACATTCAAGGCTGGCGATATCGTAACGATCGCTGGGGTGAATGCCGTTAACCGCGTGACCAAGGACGATACCGGTGCGAGTCAGCAGTTCGTCATTACAGCGGATGCATCCAATGGTGCGACAACTCTGTCCATCTATCCGGCGATCACGCCAGTCTCTGGCACGCCGAATACTGTGCAGTACGCCACTGTGACCGCATCGCCGATCTCGACCGCCGTGATCACTCCCGCGCTCAAGGCATCCGTTACGGTCAAGAAGAACCTCGTCTTCCGGAAGGAAGCTTTTGCTCTAGTAATGGCTGATCTTCCGCTGATCCGCAATGGTGTCGTCAAGTCAGCCCGAGAGAGCTTCGACGGTTGTTCTTTGAGACTCGTAGAAGGGTTCGATGTAATCAACGATTTGTTCATTGACCGTTTTGACTCTTTATATGGATATACTATGCCCCGTCCAGAATGGTGTGTGATTGTCTGTGACATACCCTGATAAACGGCTGAACTCCTAGACTTTTTAGGACCGCCCTGTTTTTGCAGGGCGGTTTTATTTTGGATGGAGTGTTGACTCACCATATACAATGTAATACACTTGGACATTCATTGCAAGGATATTCAGGTGCAAGACTTAGTTGACAAGAAGTTCGGTATGTGGACGGTGAGCCAGTTCTCGCACAAGCAGCGGGCGAAGACCCTAGGGAGTGGTCGCAAGACGCCTTCATGGGTGTACTTCTGGATATGTCGCTGTGATTGCGGTACTGAGCGCGTAGTCTGTGGCAACAACCTGCGGAGGGGTGGCTCGAAGAATTGTGGCTGTGTTCACCCTCGGACCCAGCACGGCATGACCAAGCATCCCGCGCATAATACGTGGTGGTGTATGATGCAGCGCTGCTTCAACTCACGATACACAGGCTATGAACTCTACGGTGGGCGTGGCATCACGGTGTGCGATCGCTGGCATACGTTCGTCAATTTCTGGGAGGATGTCGGTTCGACATGGCAGCAGGGCTTGATGATCGACCGCATAGACAATGACGGAAACTACGAGCCTTCAAATTGCAAATGGTCCACGCCACTACAGTCAGCCAACAATCGTCGGACAAATCATCGAATCGATACTCCCAAGGGGCGAATGACGGTGACCGCAGCGGCGAAAGAGTATGGGTTAAGTCGTCAAACCCTTTTTGCCCGCATTCGCTATGGATGGCGGGAAGAAGACTTGCTGCTTCCAACTTCCGAAGAACATGACAGCAAGGGGCGATTCGCCATAGCAACAGGTCGCAGCATCACTAAGTAACCAAGGGGTAAATACAGCCATAGTCGCTACGGCCCTCGCGGCTGTAGCGACATAGGAGACTTCTATGGCTGGACAGATCACCACACCGATTGACCTTATCTCGCTGACCTTGAAGACCTCGGGGGTGCTCGGTGTAGGTCAAACTGCCGATTTCGAAGATGCCAATGATGTCTTCGCTATCCTCAATTCGATGATCGCTCAATGGAATCGCGAACGCTTCCTCGTTTACCATCTCATCGATGTCTCGATCCTCGCCACAGGCGCACAATCTTACACGGTCGGTCCCAATGGCGACTTCAACATCCCCCGTCCCGATCGACTGGAAACCGCCTATGCCCGGCTCCTGCCGCCACAAGCCAGTCAAACCTACGATTACCCGCTGACCTTGATCGATTCGCGCGAAGACTACAGTTCGATCACCCTCAAGCAACTAAAGACCTTTCCTAACAGCATCTTCTACGATTCCGACTGGCCATTGGGTCGCGTCTATATCTGGCCAATCCCGTCCGATGACCAATTCGAATTGCACCTCGTGGTCAAGGAAACCCTCAAGCAGTTCCCCGATCTGACCACCCCGATCAGTCTGCCACCCGAATACATGGACATGCTGATCTATAATCTCTCTGTTCGCGTCAGACCCCTCTACCAATTGCCACCCGATCCGACCACGGTCGCGTTGGCCAAGAACGCCCTGGCCGTCATTCGGACCGCGAATGCCCAAATCCCCACACTGCGGATGCCCGCCGCCGTGCTGAACTCACGCCATGGCTCCGATCTGAGCTTGGGCAACATGAATGCTTTGCCCTTCGCACACTAAGGTTCACTGAATGCCCTTCATCCCGCTAACCGGAGCCGCGTATACCAGCCGCAGCCTGACTGCCGCAGCGCAACGGTGTCTCAATCTGTTCCCGGAGCAAATCCCGCAAGCCGAAGGCGAGCCATGGCAAGCCGTGCATTACTGCACACCCGGTCTAACCTTCGCTGCCAATACCTCACAGGAACGCTGTCGCGGTCTCTACACGGCGTTCGATGGCACGTTGTTCGCCTGCTTCAACCAGCAACTCTATCGCGTCAACCAAGACAATACCGTGCAACTGCTCGGTAAACTCGGTCCCGCTTCCGAGCCATCCGACGCCCTGCCTCGCGATACTCCCGTGGTGATGAGCGATAACGGACAACTGCTGATCTTGGTGGACGGGACCGTGGATGGCTACTTCGTCGATCTGACCAAGAAGCCCGCCGAACAAACCGTGCAGAAGATCGATCGTAATATCAACCAAGGCTGGCTAGGCGGAATTCATATCTCGTTCCAAGACACCTTCTTCATCGTCACCAAGCCGGATTCAGCGCAGTTCTACACGAGCCTTTCGAACATCTCCGCTGATAACCTCACCTCAGCCGAGACCGTGTTCACCGCCACCATCGTGTCACCCGGCGCTGGCTATACGATCAATGATACCCTTACGTTGACCGGTACTGGCGGCGCTCAGATCACCGTGGACGGCGTGGACGCCAATGGTGGCATCATCGCCTATGGCGTCACTGGGGGCGGCGCTGTGACCGCAGAACCCGCCAATCCCGTGCCAGTCACCAATGGGACGGGTGGTGGCGCAACCTTCGCTTTGACGTATGAGAGCAACATAGGTGGCTTCGATCCTCTCGACTTCGCCGCCATGGCCGCCACCGCTAATAAGCTCGTCGCGGCTATCTCTGTACATCGCATGTTGTGGGTTATAGGAACTCTTTCCTATGAAGTATGGGTGAATACAGGCGGCGACGGCTCGACTTCTTCAGTTGCCGGGACTCCGATTGGGACCTTTCCATTCAGCATCTTCCCAGATGCGTATGGCAACTGGGGCTGCATCGCGCCATACTCCGTGGTTGCCATCATGAACTCGATCTTCTGGCTTTCCAGGGACAAGTTCGGCAATGCGCTGATCATGCAAGGCGAAGCCCTGTCGGCGAAACGCATCAGCACTCATGCGATCGAATTCGCCCTCTCCGAATACGAGCGGATCGATGACTGCGTCGCCATGGCGTACCAGCAACAAGGGCATATCCACATCTTCTTCACGTTTCCTTCTGCCCGAGCAGGCAAAGGCGCGACGTGGGTCTATGATATGGCGGTCGGGGTCTTTCACGAACGCGCCTTCATCGACAGCAATGGCATCGAATACCGCCATGTCGCCAATGCGATCGCCTCGGCCTATGATCGGGTCTACTGCGGGGATTGGCGCAATGGACTCCTGTATCAGTTCGATCTCGACAACTACACCGATAACGGACAAGCCATTCGCCGGGTGCGGAGCTTCCCGCACGGCATCGACATGGATTCGAACAGAAGGCTGGTCTACCAACAACTCATCGCTCAGATGCAGGTTGGCTCCTCTCCGGAAGGACAAGCCACCGCTGCGAGCGGCACTGATTTCGCCGCACCTGATGGGACTTTGCTCGAAGACTATCGCTCGCTCAATTCGCCCCTGACCTTTTCGAAGCTAAGCTCGGTTGAGGGCAAGATCGTCGATGATCGGGTGGTCACGGTTGGCGATGGCTTGATGCTCTATCAGGTATCCCCGCCACCTAGTTCACCGGATTACAGCGTGAGCTTCGTGATGACCCCGTCTGACTATACGATCATGGCCCCGGATCAGAGCTACATGGCAGCGATCGCCCGAGCCGATGCAGCCAACAACGGCTATCGCGCGATGATCCGCTCGGATGGCAGCCAATACGTCTTGCGCCTCTCCATCATGCCTTCAATTGATCATGATGTGCCATTAGGAATGCTGACCACAGGCGCGTTCCGGGTGACCCTGAAAGTGAGCCATACCACCATCAGTGTGCAAGTGCAGCGCACCTCAGACGGTTTGTATGTCAATCCATCGGGGCAATACGGCAGTGTCGTGAATGCTGTCTCCTTGGTCGATGCGACCTATGTCCAGCCGGGTAACGTGTTGATCTCCGCAATAGGAGGGGTGCCTACGGCGAGGGTCCCTTTATCTCGCTCGGTTCGGAGGCAGCCATCTCCGAGCCGATTGCTAACACAGGCGGTCTCAGCAGTGGTTTCGCAGGGGTTGGACTCGGTGCCACCATCGGTACCCTCCGAGTCGCCAGTAGCTCCGATGCCGTTATCTCCGTGGGAGGACGCCAAGCTCAGATATCGCAGGGCACGCTCGGCCTCAGCACCATCACCAACCTCGCGCTCAACGGTCAGATCATCCGGACGGGGGTCGGTCAACCATCCTTCTCGGTCAATCGCTCCCCGAGCTTAACGGGACGGACTGCCCCGGCTGCGATCGGAACTCCATCGGCGACAAGCACGGCGGTGCCATCTCTGACGGGACAGATTGTCACCTCAGCGATTGGCAGCCCACGAAGCGAGACGGATCGCGCTGTGACGGGACAAGGTCTCACTGGGTCGATCGGAACTCTGTCGGCGTCGATCACACTCGATGTCTTGGTGGCTTTGACCGGGCGAGCGATTGGTGCAGCCTCTGGCGTACCAGTTGTGACCCGAGGTGTGAATCCGACTCTAACCGGACAGGTGGTTAGTGGGGCATTCGGCAGCCTCTCGGTTCGGGTGATCAATACGGTGAGCTTGGTAGGGCAGCGTGCAACCGCTTCGGTTGGCGCATTGGGGGCAGGTCGAACCATAAACTTGCTCGGACGGGGGATCACTTCATCTATTGGGACGATCAGTGTGCCACCGCTTGGAGCGATGGCAGGCAACTACCGATCGGTGGTCTTCGCTGATGACTTCACCACGACCACCACCATCGCGACGAACAAGAACGCCAGTTCCGGGTTCAATTGGTACTGGAACCTCACGCAGAACAACGCCTCATCGTGGACCGTATTGCCGACCTCAGCGGCGGGAGTGATCAGCAATGGCAATAGCGGCGGTGGGCCGAATGCCTCCCCGGCGGGTGGTATCTTGCGATTGAACACCGGGCAATTCCCGATGAACGCCAACCTCGTGACGATCCCTGGCAACAGCTTGAACCACAACGGCGCCGTGTTACCGACGGCTGGACATTGGCGACATTTCTACTTGGAAGCGTATCTCCAGTTCAACGTCAACGGCAACCTTTCGACCAATTCAGCGAATGGCTGGCCTAGCTTCTGGACGTGGAACGCCGAGGCATTGAAGGATTATGGCTGGAGCAACAGCAGCTTGCATTCGATCAATCCGACTGAGATCGACGTGATGGAGAGCTTCGGCTCGATCTTCGGTAACACGCCGGGCCATTGGGAAGCGACCTTAGCCAATCACGGTACGCTTGGTTCGAGCGTGAGCATCGGCAGCGGGATCATCGATAACAACTGGCATACGTGGGGCTTGCTGTGGGTGCCAGGGACGATCTCGATCTACGTGGATAATGTGTTGGTTGCCAGTCAATCGACCAGTGCGACGGATGTGGAGAGCCAGAGTTTGTTCGTGATCTTAGGGACGGGGAATACGTGGCCGTTGTATGTGGATTGGGTGCGGATATGGCAGTAACTTTCACGACTAGTGATGTGCCTGTTCCCGGGTTGAATTTGGTCAAGCTCTACGACATGAACTCACCCAACTCCGTGTTCGCCGTCACCAATGACACTGCTAACTTCCCGGACCTATTCAGTCAAGTCTCGTTCTCGGTGTGGTTGTGCAAGGCAGTGGATATCCGCTCCCCCAATGAAGCGGTCGTCATGCAGTTCCGTCCGGCTCACGTGACCATTGTGCTGAAGGACAGCACAGGCAATCTGTTGTTCAGCGGGTCATTCAGTAATCCCGATACACCGAAGGATGAGTATCATGTGGCGTTCAGTGTCGATACCGAAGCCCAGAGGTATACGTTTTATGGCAATGGGGTGTTGTGGACGCCAACAGTGAGTTGGGGATCACCTGGGGAGATAACACCATGACCATCATCTCTGCGCTCATCTGGCAACGGCAATCGAACGGCTCGTATCAGGTCCTTGTTCCTCAGCGTCCGCATCCCTCATGGACGGCGACTATTCTGGATGTGACGGATGATGGGACCAAGTTCGTCGGCTTTGTCGTGAACAGTGATGTCACCGATACCAATTCGCCATGGTATCCGGCGCTATGGCATGGCACGACTCTCCAGCTACTCGCGCCCGTGGAAGGGACTTCTTATAGTTGGGCATCGTCGATGTCCCAAGATGGCTCGATCATCTATGGCTTGGATGCACAGGACGTATTCACAGAAGTCCCAGTCATGTCGAAGGTTTTGCGCTGGACTAATAATGGCACCTCTGTGGAACGTATGCCACCGCCGTCTGGCTATGGTGGGACAGATGCTGCCGTATCGCGAGCCGCAAATATCGGTAACTTCGGTCAGAGCTTCGTACGCAACTGTTCGAATGACGGCCGAACTTACATCGGCATGGGATGGGATACTGGCAGTCTGCCAACCGTGAGCACGGGTTGGACAGATAATGTGCCAACAGCATTATCGATCATTCCCAGTGGAACGAATCCAAATGCCCGGACCAATTGCTGTTCCGCTGATGGTTCAGTGATCTGCGACAATGTCGTGAATGGTTCGTCTGATAGTCGGATTACGTGGCCGCGCTATTGGAAGAATGGCGTGTTATATCCATTGAACATCTATACTGACACAGGCTCGGTTCTTCCTAGTTGCGAGATAATAGGATGTGCGGCAGATGGCTCCTATGTGTTCGGTAATGGGATAATCTGGGACAATATCCTGACCACCACCACGAATGGTTCGAATGGAACTATGTATGGGCGTCGGCGTGACCTTGACGTGCCAACGGGAGGGTCCATTCAGAACATCACTGGCATGTCGGATAGCGCACGGGTGTTGACCGGCTCCGTCTTCATCGGTGGCACTTTCTCTCATGCGTGCAAATGGGTGGATACCGCCATCACGGTGTTTTCCACTGAGGGTGTGGCGGAAGGATGTACGGGAGACGGCTCGGTCATCTGCGGGGAAGATCAAGCGAACCAATTCCCGTGTTATTGGGTATCGGACAATGTGCAGCACAACTTACCGGTCGCTTCGCCGTTCTTTCACTCTGGCGTCGCCGTCAGTGGTAATGCCGATGGCTCAGTCCTATGGGGCTATGGGGAAGTGGATGAGAGCAAAGCCTGGATGATCACTTCTGGGTACATAACGACATGACCACTGTCACCGTCAACCTGACGCTGAGCACCGGAAAGACCGTCTCACCATTCATGTGGGGCTTTAGCGGAGGCGGATTGTGCTCCGGTGTGGACAATAACAACGCGTTTGCCGGTATCGATGATCCCGACTTTCAAGCATCCGCCGCTAAGCTGCATCCGCGTCTTATTCGCTTCAACACCCAGCAAACCCAATCGCTGCTAGAGAACACCTTCGCAGCCGGAGTTGGTAGTCCCGATTGGACCGGTCTTGATCACTGGCTCGACAACCATGCCGGGTTCTTCAATCCAGCGACCGATCGCCTCATCTTCGGCATTGGTCCAGCCTTCGATGACACGGCGCATTCACCAGCCACCTATGCCAGTTGGGCGACAGCAGTTGCCCATCACTTCATCGCAAAAGGGCAGGAATGCTTCTTCTGGGAGATCGGTAATGAGCCAGATGGTGGCGCGGGTATGGCACCCTCGACCTACGTCAGTTACTTCGTCGCCATCGCGAATGCACTGCACGCCGTCAACAGCAGCTATGTCTGCGGCGGTCCAACCACATCCTTCTATCGCGACGACTACGCGCTACCTTTAGTCTCCGGTGCTGGCGCTCGGCTCGGTTACATCGTCTATCACACATACGGCTATGGTCCTGACACGGAGGATGGCGCGCCGTTTGGCGAAGAGGCATGGACACAAGGCGAGAATGAAGCTGACCCGACAGGGGCGCGTGCCGCCCTGGGCGATGATGTCAGAGGGGTCAGTGTTGGCGAGTACAACTTGCAGCTACAAGACGCCGAGGGCGGTGGGAACAGCCACAATGCCCTATTCGACGCCGCGATGTATGCGGCGATCTTGCAGATATACAACTTCCGGCGTGACCCATCTTATACTATGAGCGCTGTCTGGGACCTAGTTCATGATGGCGGCTTCTCGATCATCGGCAATGACTACGCCCCTGATCCTGGCAATCTGAGTCAGATCACTCCGCAAGGCTGGTTGCTCGGCAAGGCTGGGCAACTGATGGTCGCGGGAGACGAAGTCACTGTCTCGGCGCCAAGTGGATTGGATGTCTTGGCTTCGTCGGATGGCGTGAATTTCAGCGTGATGATCGTGAACCGCAATCCGAGCGGCGATCTGACATTGGATGTCGTGCTCAACGGGGGCGGGACGTTGTTATTGTCGGGATTGGCGACGCGCTGGGAACTGAGTCCCAGCTTTTTGAATAACGAGCCGGGTGCGACCACGACCACTGACCTCACCAATATGCCGTGTCCATCGCCCTCGATCCAGATCATCACGGGCACTCTTGTTGATCCGCCGCCACCTGACCCTCCGCCTGATCCGATTCCTGACATTGGACGCACCACGGAAGGGGGCATTGGGGATTTCTGGTTCGATGACTCCTATGTCGATTTCTCCGATCCCACTATACGTGCCAAGTTCATCACTCCAGATGGCTCATGGGTCAACCTCGGTGAGAACGGTGAACTACCCACGGGTACCTCGCCGCTTAACTGGCTGACCGTCCAACCAGGGAATGATGCCGATGACTTCTTGGTTGGCTATGGTCAAGATGGCAGTCAAACGTCCTGGGACCTGCTCACGGTGGGCGATGATCCCGATACCGGTGCGCCGTATCCGATTGATCTGGAGTTCGATGACTGCCAGCCGGACTTCACCGTGATTCTGACCTTCGATGATCTGCAAATCCAGACCGATCTCGGCCCCGATACAGATGATCAGATGACCCTCAAATGGAGCGATGACGCTGGTAACTCGTGGTCCAATGGCTTGCTCAAATCGCTCGGACGTGTCGGTCAATACAATACCACTCCAAGTTTTTATAGACTAGGTCTGGCTCGCTCACGTGTCTTCGAGATCAGTTGGTCAGGCAACCACGCCGAAGCTCTTACCGGGGTCTGGTTACGCTTCACTGCTGCTCAAACTTAGCCTAACTTAAATAGAGCCATGCACGTCAACTCAACCAGCGGACTCGGCACTGCCATCCCTCTGGTCTCCGAAGCCGGGAACCATCCTCCGTCGTCATGGGCACATGCCACAGCCCAGATCATCTTCGACATCGCTCACGTCGCGTCTGATCGCCAACGCATCGCTCATGATCTGCAACAAGAGATCGCTAAGGTGCTAACTCGGCATTATGCCGTGGTGATCGAACGCGAACAGGATAACCTAGAAACCTATCCGGACTATTGTGACACGCGGTATCAGATCGATCCCCATGTCTGGTATGCCTTGGACGAGATACGTCATGTGGTTCTGGGGTCACCATTCGAATTCGTGATCTTATCCGAGCCATGGCAAGATGCGGCTGCGGCAACCATCGGGGATCATCTGACAACCGCCGTGCATGTCGAGCGTCTGCTCTACGCGGATCGTCATCCAGATAACGTTGCGGCTGTCGCGTATCAACGTCACTTCACATCTAAATAGTCGATCAGCAGCTTCGCTGATCTTTCAATCTCAGGACAATTCAATATGACGATAACCAGTGCATACTGCACATCTGCCAAGGCAGAACACTACTATGGCGCCCACTGTTTTGGGGCCACCGTGACGCCGACCGCAACCACTTCAAGTGGACAGTTCACTCTCACCGCCTTGTCGAGCGCTGTTGGCGTTTGTGTCGGCATGAGCGTCAGCGGAACCGGCATTCCGGCAGGTTCGGTGGTCGCGAGCATCGATTCAGCCACCCAGATCACGATCTCCAAGGCAGCCACAGCTTCGGGCACTGGCGTTGCTCTCAGCATCGCGGGTGACACCATGAAGATCAGCTTGTTCAAGGCTTCAGTCACTGGCACGTACGGGGCTGCGACGGTGAACTATACAGATATGACCGGCAATAGCGATGAAACTTCGGGAACCGGATACACGGCGGGTGGTTTGGCATTGACCAACGTCTCACCCGTTACGTCTGGTACAACGGCGTATGTCAACTTCAGCCCGAATCCTAGCTGGACAAGTGCATCGTTCTCCACTGATGGCTGTCTCATCTATAACTCAAGCGCGCGATTGGGCGGAACGTCAGGCACCAATACGGGCGGAGCCGGACGGGCGATCGGGGTGTTCTCCTTCGGTGGGACTCAATCAGTTAGTTCCGGAACTCTAACGATCCTCATGCCCGCCGCCACCGTGTCTACTGCGGTGCTGCGACTATCCTGATTCCTACAGCAAGTGCTTGCAATCTCAGAAGTGGATGGTGCGCGTCAACAAGAAGCAATACGGACGATTCGCTGCGATTGAAGAAGCAATCAAGCGACGCGACGAAGTCCTAAATAATATCAAGTAAGGGGACTGTGACATGCCTTTGGAAAATGTATACAAGATGTGGGCGGGTTGGGAGATCAACGACGCGATTGCCGAAGCGGTGCGACAAGCGTCATTCGGTGGCGGTGGTTCTGGCGGGGTTGGACCCACGGGTCCCACTGGTGCAGCAGGGGTTGATGGCCCGCAAGGTGATCCTGGCATTCCAGGAGATGTGGGACCCACCGGACCGACCGGTCCTCAGGGTGATCCAGGCGATTCTACCGAGGCGTCAGTTGGTCCAACGGGACCGCAAGGTGACATCGGACCCACAGGTCCCACTGGTGCAGCAGGGGTTGATGGCCCGCAAGGTGATGCTGGCATTCCAGGAGATGTAGGTCCCACCGGACCGACCGGTCCTCAGGGTGATCCAGGCGATTCTAGTGGAACCGTCGTTGGTCCAACGGGACCACAGGGCGATGTAGGACCCACAGGTCCAACTGGCGCGGCTGGCGTTGATGGTGTTGTCGGTCCGGCAGGGTCTGACGGTGCGGTTGGTGTCCAAGGCGATATCGGTCCAACTGGTCCGCAAGGTGATCCTGGCATTCCAGGAGATGTGGGACCCACCGGACCGACGGGTCCTCAGGGTGATCCAGGGGATTCTACCGAGGCGTCAGTTGGTCCAACGGGACCACAGGGTGATGTAGGACCTACAGGTCCTATTGGTCTACAAGGCGATGCGGGACTACAGGGTGATATCGGTCTTACTGGTCCCCAAGGTGATCCTGGCGACATAGGCCCAACCGGACCTACAGGGGCAACTGGCACTGATGGTGGTGCTGGAGTCCAAGGGGACATTGGTCCCACGGGTCCGACAGGTCCGACCGGCGCGCAGGGTGATGTTGGTCCAACGGGGCCTAGCGCAGCATGACACCATGCAACAAGGTTAAGCCGAAGGGCTGATTACGGTAAATACCCTCAGGAGCTACAGCGCTCACTCCTGGGGGTATTTGTTTATGGCGACTCTGTTTGCTGATAGCTTCGATCCGTATAATCTTGCCGCCGATTTGGTGCCATATTGGAATACCAGCAGTGGGTCGCTTTTAACGTCCACCGCGTTTGGCACGGGGCAATGCTACAGGATAACTGGTTCCAACACGGCGACGTTTGTTACCGCGACGAATGAAACGACGGTCTATGGTTCGGTGCGAGCGAACATCCCTAGTGGCACTGCCACCCAATATATCTTCTTGACGTTCAGCGATGCAGGCACAGCGCAATGCACGATTCGCTGGAATGGTGATGGTTCTATTGGTTTGTATTCAGGGGCTGCGACTGGCACGTTGCTCCAGACTTATACCGGAATATTCACAGCCGCCGTATGGAATAGTTTTCAGTTCAAAGTGGTGATCAACAACACCACCGGCTCGATCGAAATCAGAATGAATGGGGCCACCTCGAATACCATCACCAAAACCGGGGTGAATACCCGAGCGGGCACAACCAATGCATTCGTCAACGGCATTTCGCTCGGCTTGGTTACCGTCCAAGGTGTTATCGATGATCTGTTCCTCAACAACACGTCCGGGAACGCCCCTACGTCATGGCCGGGTGATATGCGTGCAATCCAGCAAACGCCAGTCATTAGTACGTCGAAGAACTTCGATGTATTTCCGGCGACCTCTTCGTTCAGCACAGCCAGCACGAACGGTACGCATGCGGCATCAGCCAACACTGCCTACTACTATCCATTCACCGCTCCCATCACGGGAACCCTGGGGTCGCTGACCTTTGTCATGAACTCCAATCTTACCGGTAATGTCAAAGTCGCAATCTATGACAGTCTCGCCACTGGCGGATTACCGGGCAGTGTGCTGGCGACCTCATCGGCGGTCAACAATCCAACGACTGCGAGCAACACCGCGACCTTCTCCAGCCCACCGTCGCTGGTCAATGGCGTCACCTACTATATTGCCTATGATCAGGATGCCGCAGCGACGTACAAGGCGACCTTGAACGGGGCAGTTTATTCGACGGCAACCAGCTATGCGTCATTTCCAGTGGCCAGTCCCGGCGTTGGTTCAACGACCGCGTCTGGACGCACCAATTTCATCCTGGCGATAACCAATGACAACACGAGCGGTGTCTATGAACTTCAAGAAGACGGCGACACGTCGTACGTCTACACCTCCGTTGTTGAAGAAGACAAATACTCCATGAGTCCAATCACCACGACCTATAGTGTGGTGGCGATGCAGTACTACGCGATGTACAAGCGGAGTGATGTTGGTGCGCGCACCATGCAACTCTCCGTTGCCGCCAATGGTTCCGCCGATACCGCTCTTTACACGGATGCCGCCATCCCCAACACGTATACGTACAAATTCAAGACCATCGAGAACGACCCAACCGGGGCGAGTTGGACACCGACCAACGTCAACGGGGCTGTCGTGGGACTCGCGGTGACGGCCTAACACATGGCATTCACGACGTGGGATACGGTTCAGAAAGTCAATGTCACCTTAACCGGTAGCAATCTGATTGCCACCGGCAGTGGCGTTGGCTCGGTACGCGCCGCCGATACCCAATCGACCGGCAAGTTCTACTTCGAAGTCACCATCGGTGGTACCTTCGCCAACGCCAACTCCGCCATCGGTCTTTGCACCGGTAACGTGGTTCTGGGCACCACCACGGTCACAGGCTCATCTTGTATCGTCTTTCGCAAAGGTGGTTCCGTCGTCATCGATGGGGCTTCGACTCAAACCATCGCCACCTATACGACCGCGTCGTTGATCGGCATCGCCGTCGATCTCACCAACAAGCTGATCTGGTTCAGAGTCGGGGCTGCCGGTAACTGGAACAATAACGCGTCGAACTCGCCAACCACTGGGGTGGGTGGCATCTCGTTCTCCACCTTCGTTCCAACCTATCAAGTTGATTTCTATCCGTTCGCTGTCTTTGGTGCAACCAATGACGCGCTCACCGCTAATTTCGGCGCCACAGGATTCACTGGTGCTTTGCCATCCGGCTACACATCCGGGTGGACAACCGGTACCACCGCCGTCAAGAGTCTCGTCGCGACCCAAGTCGGGGCCGAAGCCTGGGTCACCCAATCAACCTCGGAATTTCGCGCTACTCAAGTTGGCAGTGAAGCGTGGCTCGATATCTCATCTATCGTCGCATCACCGATAGGCGTCTCCAGTACCAGTGCCATCGGCACACCTACTGTTAGTATCCCAAGCCTTGGTACCAATGTCCCAATCACCGGACTAGCTGCGACCACTGCCATCGGCACACCTACCGTCACCATCATCCCCGATACCCTCGTTTCCCTCACCGGACTAGAAGCGACTTCTGCCATCGGCATACCTATCGCCAATGTCAATGTGACCGTCACCCTCACCGGATTGGCTGCCACCGCAGCGATTGGCACTGCCACGGCTGCCGTTATCTCCAATGCGACCTTCAGTCTCGTCGGGCTGTTCGCTAGTCCTAATATCGGCGTCCCATCCGGCAAGGTCGAGTTCACCCTCCCAACCGGAGTCTCCGCGACCACTGCCGTTGGCACGCCAACCACCTACGTCGTTCTGTTCTCCGGGCAACAAGCCAATGCACAGATCGGCATCCCTCATTCATCGCTCGAAACCGATATCCTGATCTCCGGTCTCGCCTCGGCTAGCGTTGGTGGCATCCTCACCATCAGCACCACCGGGATCAATGTCGCCATTGCCGGCGTCCAAGCCAGCACTCAGATCGGCACCCTCTCGGTGCAGATCACGATCGCGCTGACCGGAGTCGAAGCCACGGCCGCCATCACGCAACCGTCTGTGGTGATCTATCGCAGCGAGATGGCCTTCGATGATCTACGTATCACCGAACAGCCCCGCTTCGCCCAAGAACTCATCGATGAACTCTCGGTCCGCTGGAGCGATACGGATGGACAGTCATGGCAGATGCCTGTGGCGCGCTCGTTCGGTCGAACCGGCGACTACAACAAGAGCCTCCAGTATCAGCGTTTGGGTATGTCACGCCGCGCCAGGGTCTTCGAGTTGAGTTGGAGCAGCCAAGCCCCAACTGCCCTGATGGGCGCCTCGATCAAGTGGAGTGACACCCAGACATGAGTAACCCGGTTTCCTCCATTCCATCCGCCCAACTGCCCGCGATCACGGCGCAAGCCGTCGATCCGAAAAGCGGCTTGATGACTCAGTTGTTCTACCGGTTCATTACGGGGCTGTGGCAGCGCACAGGCGGCGCGGCAGGGGTCAACGCTAATGATGTAACCCAAGTCGCCACACAGGCTCTCAGCACCGCTCAGACGGCAAATCAGACAGCATCCAAGGCACAGGCACAAGTCAATGTCGCCCTGTCGCAAATCGCCGCACTCGATCGCGAGGTGCAGAGCCTGGAAGCCACGTCTGCCACAACAGTACAGACCGTGCAAGGTGGAGCAGCGCTCTATCTCCAACGCCTCCGTAACTTAGGGGATGTCGGCTCTCCGGCGGCTGCCCGAGTCAATCTCGGTGTGGCGCTCGTGCCCGTCACCTTCCAATGGGATAGTTTGCCGGGTGGGCTGAAGCGGGGCTATCCGCTGGTCCAAGCCGTGACGGTGCCGGCTAATCTCGCCGGGACGCAAGTCTGGTGGGATGTCAATCCAACCAGTGATGCCGTATTCACCCTCGCCTCGAAGAACGTCGGCGTGCTCGGGACCATCACCATCGTGCATGGTGGAAGCGGGATCATCCTGTCACAGCAACCCGCGACCTCGTTGGCCATCGGCGATGTGCTGTATCTGACCACCCCAGGTTCATCGGATGCGACCTTGGCTCGGGTAGCGATCACCCTGGCGTTGACGCTCTGATCTCTGCCGGAAAAAAGTCCAAGAGTACGTGATGTGGCACCCCGTGATCGGATCGATCAGAACATGGGGAGGAACAGGGGGAGGTTCAGCCACTGTACTCTTAGGACATTTTTCCGGCATTAGCCCCCAATCCAGAGACCATAGCGATGCTGGAGTTCGACGGCCCCCAGGCGCGTGAACAACGCGCCGAGCTTGGCGCCGCGCCCATGTAGCTGATGGTGGAATTGGATGCTATGGATGCCGAGCCGCTTCAGGTCTACAATCGACTTGTCCAACATCTTCTTGCCAAAGCCCGGCGTCGCCGTATCGACATACCATGCGCCTTGATCGGCGATCATCACTCCGGCGGACTCGGCGTCTTCGGTGAGTGTCCAGGACAGATAGCCGACCAGCTTGCCATTCAGTCGGGCGGTCATCACCAGGAAGCGACCCATCTGCTCCATCTGGCGTAACAGTTCGACATCGAGCTTGAATGGATGACCCTTGCGCTCCCCATTGTTCACCTCACGCGAATGAGCCAGCGCCAGCGGCTCCGCATCCGCCCACGCCGAATCGAACGGCTCCCAATCGATGCGATAGAACTGCGGATCGGACAAACTTGCCATTTCCTCTTTCAATCGGGTGATTGGCTCGTGTCGTTCGGCGAGGAATTGGAGTTGCTGAGGCACATCGATCTGGATGTTCTGGGCATCCATATGACGCCACCATTCGAAGTCGAACGGGATGTCGAGCAGATACTCCCAGAGATCGGCACACACCCGCACGTCTTTCAGATCACGATAGTTTATGGAGCGGGTGGCTTCGATCTGATCGAGAACCATCGATCGGCGGTGCATCTCGTCGGTCTGCTCCACGCCGAACTGAGCCAAGCTGTGGTTCACCTCCTCAACCGGGCGGCGGATGACGACGAACTTGGCCGAGGGCATGGCGATCCGCAGGAGGTGATGGGCGTCTTGGATGCCGGTCTCCACGGTACCGCTGAGCGGCCAGAGCGAATCGAGATAGCCCTGACACGTGTCGGCGTGCGGCGCGAGGTCATGACCGACCCGCCGACCCTTGTAGCTGAGCCATTGCGATAGCCATGCGGTACGTGAACGGGGGAGAGCGAAGATGACGAAGGGGAATTGCATACAGCGATTTATCCCCCCTCGTATCTAAATACCGGATGAGTTCTCAGGATGTAGTCAATGGTTAGTGCCAGCGTACCAGCCGCCATGCTTGCCGGAAGTGCTATCAGTGGCGCGGCTGGGATAGGTGGATCACTGATCAGCGGTAATGCCGCCAAAGACGCCGCCAAGCAGCAATCGCAAGCCGCGCTTGAGGCCGGACAGCTTCAGCAGAAGCAATTCGAGCAGACCCGTGCCGACCTCAGTCCCTTTATGACGGCTGGATCGTCGATCCTGCCTGATCTGTTGTCGTACATCCGCTCCATCAACCCGATGCTCGGCGGTGCTGCCGATCTCGCCCAGGCCAATCTGCCGGGCAATATGACCCAAGCCGAATTGCTCCAGACTCCTGGTTACCAATTCGCCTTGAATCAAGGACAACGTGCCACTCAAGCGGCACAGGCGGCAAAAGGCTTGGGCATGTCGGGCAATGCCATGAAGGCGGGGATGAACTTCGCGACGGGGTTGGCGAATCAGACGTATCAAGATCAGTTCAAGATTCAGCAGCAACGATACATGGATTACGTGCAGAACTTCCAGAATCGGGTGGCTCAGGCGAATGCTGTGGCGAGTCCGATGTACAACGCCGCTGCCTTGGGCGAGAATGCTGCTGCGAGGACCGGGGCGTTAGGTCAACAGACGTATGCCAATATCGGCAATGATCTTACGTTATCAGGGCAGGCACTGGGGACTGGAACAGCGGTACAAGGCGCGGCCTTCGGTTCGGGCCTGAACACCTTAGGCAACACGGTGAGCAGTGGCCTGGGCAATTATGCCATGAGTCCGTACATCGTCGCCGCGCTCCAGAACATGGGTGGTATGGGTTCATCTAATCCATTGGGTCCGAGTCTGACGCCCGGCATGTCTACAGGCGGAACTGGTTTTGGTAGTGTGATTGGGAGATATTGATGTCTGGCTCAACTAGTGGAATCACCTCGGCAATCGGGTGGCTCAATCAACCCCAAGCGAATTCGTTGATTTCTGATCCGTTGAAGACGATGGGATCGATTGTCGGCATCGGCAATGAGCTAATGCGCAACCGCGTGATGCAGCAAGAGTTGCTGAATTCGCAACAGACCAACCAGATCAACAACATCAACATGGGGATCGGAGTCGCGAACCGCTATGCCGGTCGTGTCATGAGCGTGCTTGCCAACCCTAATCTCTCCGGGCAAGCTGGGTATGATTCGATCAAACAGCAGATGGATGAAGAACTGCAAAACAACCCAACGGCCATGACTAGGCAAATCCACGACAGCATCATCCCGACGATACCCAAACCGTTTGACAAGGACGGGAACCCGACCTCGGATGAAACCTATCGGCGATGGGCGTCGCAAAAGGGTCTGTCGGCTTTGACGATGGCAGAGCAGTTCCAGAAGATGACGCCGAGCACCCAGTATGGCGCTTTTGGCGGCGTATCCTATCCGATCACCACACCATCCGATGCTTCACGGGTCATCAATCCGAATGCTCAGCCTTCCGTCAACTATGGCGCCGGAGTACGTCATCTTCCTGCTCCCGGCGATCTCAAAGATATCGACGTGCCAAATGGACGCGGCGGCTATACCAAGATTACGGTGCCGGTCACGGCTCTCCCTGGTGTCCCTGGTGGACCACCGGCAGGCGAAGGCAAGGGCAGCGGGACTTCGTCCAGTGGCGTTCCCACCTCAGGCGGTTATGCGGTCACCAAGGCGCCGCCGGGCTACGATGAAGCGCTGAAGACCGGCACTGACTTCGAGCGTGGCGTGATCGCAGACGCTAGTCGGATCAACCAGCAGCGAGCGAACTACAGCAACATGCTGGAGGAACTTGACCATATCGAAACCGGTCCTGGCGCCGATAAGCAGCTAGAGGCAGCCGCATGGCTCCAACGTTGGGGCGGCAACCCGATGACAGCAGGGATCACGAAGGAGCAGATCGTCAGCGGGCAAGCCTTCAAGAAGTTGTCGCAGCAAGTGGCAAACGAAACCGCCGGGATGCTGTCTGGCTCCAATCAGTCGCAGAACAACGCGGCTCTGGCTCAGCCAAACTTTGATCTCGTAACCCAAGCGAACCAGCAGATCATCCACAAGATTCAGGGCAATCTGGATGCGATCAGCGCGAAGATCGGGGCGTGGAATGCGTGGAAAGCCAAGTACGGCGCAGCGAGCAGCGCCCAGTTCCAGCAATGGTGGAATGACAATGTCGATATTCGGCATTTCCAGGCCCAACACATGGCAGACGAGGAACGCGCCTCCATCATAGGAAGCATCAAGAGTCCACGCGAGAAGGACGAGTTCCATCGCAAGGCTAGGCTGTTCGATCATACGTTGAGCGGTCCGAATGGCTGGACTAAAGCCATCGACAACTCACAGATTCCGCCGATGCCCCCATGGGTTGAGGGGAACCACCAATAATGGCTCTTGATCAACGGGACCAGGATTGGGTCAATGCCGGTCCTCAGGGGGCTGTACAGCCTGTGCAACCTGGAGCCGCATCTTCCGTGGCAGCGGCCCCTACGCCTCAGTCACCGCGTTCCTGGAGCGATCTGGGGACTAGCACTGGAGCCGGTGTGATCGAGGGGTCCCGTCGCAACATTGATAACCTCGCCCTGTCATTGGTATCACCGATCCTCAATCGGCTTCTCGGTCCGCCCAAATACGCGCGGCAGGACACTGAAGGGGCGCAGTTCGATGCGACCTATGGCAACGATGCGGCAGCACAAAGAGGACGGGTCGCAGGTGAGATCGGACTGACCGCATTGGAGATCGCCGCGTTGCGGAAAGGCTTGACCAATCCGCTAATGTCGGCTGTACCTCGGGCAACCACAATGGTCCCAAACACGGCTGGGTCCTTAGCTGGTCAAGTCGGTCGAGGTCTGGCGCTCAACGCGCCAGTGCCGTTAACCGCGCGTGGCATTCAGCTTCTTGGCAGCGCCGGCGAGGGTGCGCTTGGAGCGATCGGGACAGGTGGCGATTGGCGCTACGGAGCCATGGCTGGACCAATAGGTCTCCTGACTGGAGCGGGACTGAAACTAGGCGGCCACTACCTCGGCCAATCCGTGCTTCATCAACTTGGCATCCCTACGCTGATGTCTCACCTTGGTCCAATCGCCACCCAACCAGGATTTTTGGGCTTCTTGGCGGGTCTGGTAGGAGATCAAGCGGATCAAGCCGAAGTCACCCAATCCCAGAAGGCGAAACCAACCCTCGATCAACGCGATCAAGATTGGGTCACGAAGGGTCAGTGACGGCGCGATTGCGTCGGAGCGACTGCTTTACCTCCAGCAGGAATGCGTGCAGCCGCTGATCGGCGAGCGCCTGAAGCCGTTGCTGTTGCCGAAGCCCTCGGTCCTGATACCAGAGGTGGACCTTGACAGCCAACGGGAACCCGATGAGCAGGCCAATCAGCACACCCGGCGAAACGAACGAAACAAGAACAACAAACCCCACGAGGCACAGCAGCAGGAAGGCTGCCATTCCGGCTGCCCAGACGACCGCCGGGGCAACTAAGATGCAGATGCCGATCAAAGCGAAGGTAACCACGGTTCCTACGTATCCATCTCAGCGAGGGTGCGCTTCTTCTCGGCGGTGAGCGCCATGTAGATGACCTGTCCAAGCGCCACACATAGCCCCAGGACAAAATCGATCAGCAGCCATTTCAGCAACAAGTGCATGGTTACGTTCCTTTCAGGAATCGTCACGTATCACCAACTGAGCGCGGTGTCCAGGTAAATACCGACATGGCATACACCCCCACTGGAGCCGCTCCCGACAACTCGGGTGCCCTCCCCATCGAGCAGATCATCCAAGCCGCCGCGCTCAAGAATGGCGTCGATCCCGCCATCCTCCGCAAAGTCCTTCTGCGCGAATCCAGGCTGAATATCTTCGCACCCAACGGTGACAATGGCGAAGTCGGCATCGCCCAGATGCTGCCCTCCACGGCCAAATGGCTCGGAATCGATCCCAAGGACCCCACCCAGTCCATCTTCGGCGCCGCGCTGTTCCTCAAACGCAACCTCGATCAGTTCTCCGGTGACTACAAGAAAGCCGTCGCCGCCTACAATTGGGGTCCAGGCAATGTCTCAAAATTTGGATTGGACAAGGCACCGCAGAGCACGAAGGACTACTTGGGCTACGTGTTTGGCAGCGATGACGGCAAGATCACGCCGCCGACCACCAGTCCGTTGGCGCCATCGCCGGGCATGGCATCGAATGGCATTCCGGGCTATCCGTTCCAAGTTGCTGGATTGGACAATCTGTTGGGCTTGCTCGGGCACCAGAACCAACTCAGTCCGTTGAACCGCTTGAACGAAGTGAGCCAACTCGCCAGTTTGCTGAAAGGCGGATTCGGTCAATCCGCCCCAACGACTTCGGCGAACCCAGGCAATCCGTTGCTCACCGCCTTGGCGGCTGCCGGGCGGACGGGGATGGCGTTGCCCAACCGCCCCATCGATAGCGACCTCGTCTAACTCCAATCGCTGCCGCAATCTGCCAGCAAGCGCGTTCATCTGTTCGTGATCTGATCCCTTGTTCGCATGAAACTGGGTGATAGGCTAAATACGTGCGACAAAACAGGGCAAAGCGATGAGTAAGATCAACACCGCGACCATGGCGGAACACGGTCTGTTGGATTGGGCGGGGGCGGCGGATTACACTGGGCTGACCCAGACCTATTTCCGCCGATTGACCGATCGTGGCATGGGGCCACGGCGAATCCGCCCGTCGCAGAATCTGAGCTTGTTTCGCACCGCTGATCTGGATGCCTGGATGGCCAGTTGGAGCGAGGGCGGCGTGAATGACAAAAAAAGACCCCGGTAGAGCGAGTCTCATGCCGGGGTCTAGTCTGTGAGGATTTGATACCAATGATGAGCATAGCATCGTGATTCGCAGGTGTCAACGACATTTTGGTGTTGAAGCCGAGAGTGTCATCATGATACTATCTTTAGATCGGGAGTAGCTACCCGAGTCTTCCGTTTGAAAATCCTCTCAAATCCCCGCCCGCCGGTCACTCCGGCGGGCATCCCCTCGGGGGATAGAGGATAGGACTAAGACGGGGACCGGGGAGAGATTTGAGAGGGGGCACATTTTTTTGAAAACGGAAGTAAAATTTGATACCTATATTCACGCGCAGTCGGTGGTGTGGCACTGGCAAGACATATGCTGCCACTTCAGAAGCCTGTGAAGGCATCAAACATTATCGCAACACGGTCATCGCGGTTCCTTCGCGGGACTTAGGTCGCGCGATCTATCAGGATGCGTGTTCACGTTATCCTGACCTGAAGGACCAGATCAACTGCATCATGGGTGGCGTCGTTCGGCGCCTGTCGTTCGATGAGCGCGAACAGAGTGTGGTGGGTCGGATCGTGGAGTTCCTGAAGCAAGACCCCCAGGGATGTCTGCTGATCATCACCCACGAAGCGTTGCAGCGAATCGAACATTGGCAGAACAAACAGGAATGGTACCTCTTCGTGGATGAAGAGGTCAGCATCGCGTGTCAGATCGAGGTCAAATTGCGCCGTCGTGAGACCCGCGAAGCAGTGATCCCGTTGTTCCGCGTGCTCCCGGAGCCGGGTGACACGGGATACAGCGTCTTGGAAGCGGTCGATCAAGGACAGTTGGACGAGATACGCCGCCACATCCGTGAAGATAGCATCGATGCCATGTTCGCGCCTTTGACGCTGCGATTGCTCAGTAGCAGCCATTGGACCATGTATGTCAACACAAAACAATGGGAGCGATTCGTCAGTGGCGAATGCCATAAGCTCGATGTCGGTGGGTTGCTGTCGCATCACATGCTCGATGGCTTCGCTAAGGTTACCCTGCTCTGTGCCAATCTATCCGATACGCTGATGTACATCCATTGGCGGCAGAATGGGTGCAAGATCATCAATGACCGGATGACCCAGGCACATAGCCCGGTGGGGCGCCGCGTGATCATTCGCTATCTCGATGTGGAGAAGTGGTCCAAGTACCTCCGCGATAAGGTGGTCGAGCCTGCAACCACGATTGGTGAGATCTATCTCGATCTGTGCCAGCAAGCGGCTTGTGCCCACGAATCCGACATCTACAAGCACGCCCATATCACCAACAAGGACTTCGAGGAAGTCAAGTGCATCGGCGAGAAGCTGTCGAATAGCCCGTATGGGCTGAACGAATTGCGGCATAAGACGGTGATTGCCATCTATAGCGCGCTTCTGCCCAATCCGTGGTTCCATGACTTCCTGCTGAAACACATCAGCATCGATGATGTCCAGTTGCGCCGCAGTCGGATCAGCCAGTTGGCATATCAAGCCGGCAGCCGTGGTGTGATCCGTGACGCCAAATCCAAAGAGATCATGATGGTCATCGTGCCGGATCGGAACATCGCAGAAGACCTTGCCGCTATGCCGCATTGGGAAGGAGCCAGCCTCGTCCCCTTGGAGTCACCCATCCCGCTGCCCGCCCGCAGAATGGGGCGCCCAGCCAAATACCATTCGGACCAAGAACGCATCCAAGCCAAGCGGGAACAAAACCGGCTTCATGACTTGAAGCGAAGGGGTCTGCCGGAAAAATGTCCTAAGAGTACAGTGGCTGAACCTCCCCCTGTTCCTCCCCATGTTCTGACTGATCCGATCACGGGGTGCCGCATCACGTCATCCCATCTCCCTGAGTTGGCGGAGATCGCTCGCGAGGCGGGCCACCAGGATATCGCGGAGATGCGCGGACTGGACCCCGAAGGGCCGGCGGGGTTCGTCTCGACCACCTTCGTCAATCAGACGGATCGCCGAGGTGTGCAACGAAAATATGACACTCGGGAGATGCTCGAACGCTTGTATCAGCATCAATCATATGAGTTCGAGGAGAAGAATCACGCCTCATTGATCGCTCCGGTCCTGTTTGATCCCACCATGGGCGATGGCAGCACCCAGCGAGGCAATCAGAACGCCCATTCTGCCCGTGGCATCCTGCTCGATTTCGAACATGGCACGCTTCAGCCCAGCCAATTCGCGGCGTTATTGCCCGAATTACAGATGACAACCTACACCTCGTGGAGCCATACGCCAGAAGAGCCACGGTTCCGCGTGTGCATCCCATCGACATGTGCTGTGCCGATCTATGTTCATATGGTGATCTTGCGAATGATTGAACGGCGGTTGGACGAATTGCATCCGCAACACGGCTTGGATCGCACGAAGCTAAATGCGGCTGCCATGTTCTTTGCCCCCACCGCGCGCTCCGTGATTGAAGTCCATGACGGACCCGAGCGGAAGCCGCTCAATCCCTCAGCTTGGATTGCCAAATGCCCGGTGGATATCTGGTGTCGCGAAGATGTGGGCCTGGTACATCCGGTCCCGAAGCCACCCGAAGACCAATCAATGGTGAATGGCGATGGATTGGTCCGCTATGCGCTGCGGGTGTGGCATGAGGAAGGGGGGTCGCCTGGGGGACATGTCAAGTTCTGGTCCCTGGCACGGCGCCTACGGGATGCTGGTTGGGACCGGTTCCAGGTCGAAGCTACCTTGCGGAGCGAATACTTGTATGCGCATAATCCGAAAGAGCGATTGATTGAAATCCCACACGTATTGAAGAGTCTATTCTAATGCGAACTCGAACTTGGCGGTTTAATCCCAAGATGTTGAGCGGTGATCTGGCGAAGGACATCGCTCCGTGGCCCCTGATTGACTTCGAGCAGTTAGCCGAATTGTTCAACATGCCACCTTCGCTCGCTCCCGTGCAGCCCGACCATCAAATCATCGCACAACGGGTGCTGGGACACGGTCGATTCTATGATACGGAACGTGGCTTCCTGCACAAGATGACCCAAACCGATTATCCCTCCGTCAAGCAACTCGCATGGCTGGAGAAAATCAAGTATCGCAATCACTTCTGATCCCAATGGACCGCGCAACCCGGCTCAACCAGCGGAGGCTCTTGTGGGTCTCCCGCATCCGTGCAGGCCGTGTGCCCATCCAACAGGTGGCCGCGTACGTCCTCGAACTCGGAGATTATTTCCCCAATGAACGGGAGTTCCTCCGCCAAATGATCGGGTGCTCTACGCCTTCACCCAAACAACTCGATTGGCTCAATAAGATCAGACATCGTAATCACATCTAAAAAAGGGGGCATGTTGCCCCCTTCCCTACTGCTCGTGTCCCTCCTCCAGATCGCGCAGCCGCTGCTCGTGGTTGTCCACGCGGTCGGCAAGCTCCACATTCAGCGCGCGCAGGGCATCCGAGTTGGCAGCGACCGCTTTGCCCACCAGTTCCTGGAACGGCTGGTGCGCCTGGAGCCGATCCAGACGGTCCACAATATCCCGCCGTAACCGCCGCTGCTCCCGCTCCAGCGACTGGAAGCGGACCTCCAGCCCAGCAAACTGCTCGCGCAGCCACACGCGGATATCTTCACTCTCACTCATCCACTCACCCCCTTCCCTCGCAGCAAGTATGACCGCGCCCACGCGCCGTCAATGTAACGCTTTGGTGAGGTATTATCTAAATAATGAGATATGGCTCGCAACCCGCTCATCCCGCCATTCGCGGAGTATCGTGTCCAATGTATCGCCACGTGGCGGGATGCGGCCCAACAAGCCGATCGTGTGCATCGAGTCCGGTTGCTGCGATTAGCGGATCAGCTTGAGCAATTGGAACAAGCTACCTCAGCCTATGCCACCCGCTGTGTGTCAGTCCGAACGGGAGCCGATATCCGTCGAACACGACGCAAGCCATCGTCCGAAGTCGATTAGGATAGGTCACGAGTAATCTGAGAGTAATCTGGAGGCCCTGGGTGATCACCTCGTCGAGCACGGCGCGATGGTGGCCGAACACCAGAGTATCGCCGGCCTCCAGGTGCCGGGTTTAGTATCGACAATTCAAATGTCGGATCAGTTATCAGTAATGTGACGCCGGACGGTAGGAATGGCCCAAAATAAGTTTGAATACGTTCAACGGTTTCGGGTTCCAACGGAACATCCGCTTTTACCACCAAGATATCACCTGGAGTTAAGCTTAGTCTCGCAATCTGAAATTCTTCCATGTTTTATATCAGTCGTATTACAAATTGTTAATCTCATCCCACACGCACATGTGATCAGAGCCAGGATTGATACACATCAAGATCACAACAGAACATATCGTGATCACAGATCATGGATGCAATTTAATTTATCACAACTAATAGCTGTATCTGATATTGGCGTTGAAGTACCGTCCCGGTGAGCCAGCCTGTTGTAAGCCAGCTACTACGGCAGGCGGAACATTATGATACGTGTATGACCCACCCTTCACGAACTCGATCACCAAGGTTCGCGTCTCCTGATCATACTCAATATCCGCAACACAACTACTCATGACATTCTCCTCAACACCACCTAATACTACCACAACCCAAGTCATAGTCAAGTATTATGATGTAGATACAATCGTATATACAGCATCGGCCGACTGGGGCCTCCGCGACTCGCGCCGGCTCTGTCAAGACGTGCAAAGTTAAATGTCCCTATAGAATGGGTCCTACATACGATCGATCGTCTTTCGCTTCGGTCGATTTCGAGTCTTCCGAACCCGATACCGATCTATCGGATGTTGCGTTATCGGAATAGAAGTTGGCACGATTATTGTCCGTGCCAACTTGAGTTCTCGATATGTTCTCTCTTGACATAGTTCATGGTTTCTGCCTTGCACGCTCACGGTGTTGTCATCGATGATTGGTTGACTGGGTATGATCCGCAAGAGCAGGAAGTGGAGATGCGCAAACTGTTTGCCGATGCTCGACACCTGAAGCCGCCAGTCATTGACACACAGGAGGCGTTTGAGACCGCCCTGGCGCGACTTGAACAGCTTGAGAAGCAACCGATTGACGACCCTGAGCTTGTGATGAGAATACTCGCCGAGAAGCGACGTATTCATGCGTGGTTAACCCGGAGGCGAAATGCGACGTTTGTTTGACGAAGCCGTTGAGATCACCCCCGAGGTTCGCGAGGCACTTGAGGGCGGAGCACTGGATCACGACATGGAGATAGCGGCCTTGCGGCTTCAAAGCATTCTGGTTGCTGATGGCTATCGCGTTCTGGAGTATGTTGCCGCTGCACGCGAACTTCGGAACAATCGTATGATGCGCCCTCAGCAGGTCTATACACCACTGGTACGCCGATCTCAGCCAGGGGCAATCACATGAAACCGTGGGTTGAGCTAATTCAGCAATCTACTCCCATTGGGTTCTGTGGACCTCTCGCCTATCCATGTTCGGCGCAGTATGCCGCCGATGGCGAAGATTGGACGCTCGATAAGGCATTACGTCTGCATTTGAGCCTGCAATCCATGCTGATGAAACCACCCCCTGGCATCAAGGCGTATGCGGTGATCCGTCTAGCCAAAGAGATGCGGCGTAATCGTCTACGCATTCAGGCACTGCAATCTGGTGATTGGCCAGAACACCGTCCCAAGTGGATACCGAAGAACTGGCCAGAACATCAGCGCATCCCCCGTGACCAGCAGTTCCGTATCAAACAACCCACACGGAATCCATTGCAAATGTCACCGGACAACTGGTGGATCGCTGTGTAACTGCAAGCAGAGCGTGTGATCCACAACCTATCTGGACCCGAAAGGATCAAGGAACCAAATGACCGTCGGAGACATCCTCCGACCGCACGCCACGCTCTGCCTTAAGTCATTTATCCAGTTGACATCACTCATTTGGTCCGGTAGCTAAGCCGTCGGTACGGCACGCCTAGGTATGGGTGGATGGGCAAGGCAGGCAGGATGTGGCAGGGCAAGCAAACGTAGGCGCGGTGTGTTACGGCAGGATGAGAACGGCGAATGCCCCCATATCTTATCGAACGGCGACTGTATCTATGGTCCCGACTGCCTATGCACCCTCCGGCGCTTCGTCGAGGACCTGAGACGCGTGAATGACGCCCTGGAGCACAAGATCAAGCGGCTCAGACGGCTCCACGGGTTGCCAGACCCCGAGCTTAAATAGCTCAATGACGATCTCCGAAGATGTCAAAGATGTTGCGATCAAGATCAGCAGTAGTCTGCCGGCTCAGTTCCTCGGGCTGTTGCTGATCAACACGGTGTTCCTGTTGGCATTCACGTGGTTCATCCATGATGCCGCGATCGAACGCATCAAGGGTGTCACCACCATCGTCTCCTCTTGCACCGAAGCCTTGGCACGCAAGTAAATACGTCTGATGGACGCACATGGTGACCGGGGAGACCCCGGTACAGTTGATATCCCGTTCAGGACATGTGGCGGATCGTAGACGCATGAAACATACGTCCATCACCCCATCAAACTAGACGACTCGGATCATCACTTGACTGCCAAAGCGGTACAATTGACCCACGGCAACGCCACCCGCAGCCGCAGTCGGATCATCAGCATAGCTAGTCGTTGCTGGGAGCCAATCAAGATAAAAGGCTGGTGTGGTTGTGTTGATCCCAGTGGCTCGGATGACATTGACTGTTGAGTTGGCTCCAATCCGCAGCGAACCGCTTTCCGCAGCAGTCGCAACATCGACGAAGTTTGTAGTAGTGCCATCACCAGCACTGATGATGATGTTGTTGGAGCCAGTCGTGAGCGTTTTGCCGCCATAGAAACTGGTCAGGATAACGTTATTCGAACCGGTCGTGACATTGAGACCCGCGTTTCCGCCGCATATCAGATTCTTCGCTCCAGACGTTACGCCGTACAGCGCCTGTGATCCTAGAGCGATATTATTTCCTATGCCTGTGGGCGTCGAGTTTACGGCTATGCTGCTCCCGATAAAGATGTTGCTACTGAAGCTCATGGCCACACTGTTCATGGCTATGTTATGGCCGAGAATCAAGTTCGATGTTCCCGTGAATCCCGCCGTGCTAGAGGTCAGCGAATTACCGAGGACGATGTTGCTCCCGCATCCGGTTTTTGCGTACCTCAACGCAGAATTCCCGATGGCAATGTTGCTGTTACCTGTGAATCCACTCAGCGTACCCATAGCGCTACACCCAATTGCTATGTTGCTATTGAACCCCGCTCCGCCGCCGGGTGACATTGCATTAGCACCGATGGCGACATTTAGGGTGCAGTTTCCAGTCGCTGCTGTGTTGTAGAGTGCTTGATAGCCTATAGCTACATTATTGCCGCCAGTCGGCATGGTAGCATTATCTGCTGTTACAGTCAGAGCTTGATAGCCGACCGCCGTGTTGAAGTCCCCCGCCCAATCGCGCGAAGCTCGGTAGCCGATCAAGGTGTTGGCTTGCGGTCCAGCCGCACGGAGCAATACCTCGAAGCCAAATAGAGTCTGCCCACTCGCAGCCGTTAGTGTCGAACCAGCACTGTGCCCGCCAATCGTATTATTCGCGCCAGTAGTCAAGTTCATTCCAGCGGCATAGCCTAATCCCGTGTTGGATACGCCAGTACTCAAGGAAGAGAGCGTATTGACGCCGAATCCGGAGTTATAATTTCCAGTGAGGTAACTGCCGCTACCCGCCACCGCTTGATAACCGAACGCCGTGTTGTAACTCGATTTGATGTTCTGACCAGCGCTGGAGCCGAATGCTGTGTTAGCCGTATCACTCACGCTGTTGGCAAGCGCCGAATTGCCGTACACCGTCGCGAAGTTGTTGCCCGTTAACAGCGTACCAGCACCGAGACCCGCTACAGTGTTGGCGTTGGCTGTGTTGACACCCCCTCCCCCACCACTACCCGCCGGACCCGTAGGTCCAGTAGCCCCAACAACGCCCTGCAACCCCTGAGGTCCTGTCGGTCCAGGAACAACAGACGCAGTCCCTTGCGGTCCCGTAGCTCCGGTTAAACCCTGAGGTCCTGTCGGTCCAGGAACAACAGACGCAGTCCCTTGCGGTCCCGTAGCTCCGGTTAAACCCTGAGGTCCGGTTGGACCAGGAACGACAGAGGCAGCGCCTTGCGCCCCCTGCAATCCTTGAGGTCCGGTTGGTCCAGGAACAACCGACGCAGTCCCTTGCGGTCCCGTGGCTCCGGTTAAACCCTGCAAGCCTTGAGGTCCGGTTGGACCAGGAACGATAGAATCCGCACCCGGAGCGCCCGTTGGACCTGCAACACCAGCCCCAGTAGGGCCAGTTACTCCAGCAGGACCGATGCTACCTGGAGGTCCCGCTAAACCTTGCGGACCTGTGGGGCCAAGTGCTCCATCAGCACCAACTAAACCTTGTGGACCTGTCGGTCCTATGGCCCCGTTAGGACCAGGAGCACCAGTTGGACCTGTAGGTCCGCCGGACGGTCCAGTCGGACCTGTGGGACCAATCGATCCCCCATCGCCTCCTCCATATATCGGCATGTTACCATCCCCTCGCAGTAATCGGTTGTCCAGTCTTGGCACCATAAACGCTCACAGCGCCGTATGGTCGGTAACCAGCAGGAGTCTCGTATCCACCCAATGGAGCTATGCGGACTGATCCAGGAGCATTCGGCGCCGCAGTGGTCGATGACGACGCCCACAACTCATCAGTAGAACTCGGATTGTAGACAGCCCAACCATTCTGCGCCAATAATCCACCCCACAAGTATTGCGCGATGCCACCAGTCGTAATTGTGCCATCAAAAGTGTAGCCACGCGCGGTGACCGGATCATAAACACTCATGAAATAACTCCTTTTGACTATTTAAGCCAAGCAACCTGCTAAAGCTAAATACTTCTGGTCACGTTCAACTCCAACGATCTGACACACAGAGAGCATGGTTGCAGGACAAGCCGCTTCGCGGTTTGCCCTGCGGCCCTGCGGCTTTCGCCGCATGGTGCCGGACGAGATGTCCGGACGAGATTATCCTCATCTTTATGAAACACTCTCTGTTAAGGTAAATACATCGTCAGCCGGAGTTTGACCCATGAGTGACCATCCCCATCCCAGCCATCCAGATCACCCAGATCATCCACACCCCGATCACGTGCATCATGATCCGCTAGACCACCCAGTAAAGCCAGATCATCCAGTGAAGCCAGATCATCCCGATGATGGTGACGACGACGCCACCCCCGTCATCAACCCGTTGTAAGGAGATCAAAGATGGCTATCTTATTGACAGTGAACTGGTCTATCCCGTTGACCGCGACATTCCTCGATGCCGCCGCTA
>Ga0097621_100000164_pt1 | contig 41441 bp, 40 predicted proteins | sample KBSMisM72_FD_73165 | JGI IMG/M metagenome (GOLD analysis project Ga0097621, IMG submission 73165) | Miscanthus rhizosphere microbial communities from Kellogg Biological Station, Michigan, USA - KBS Miscanthus M7-2 (version 2) (version 2) | ecosystem: Host-associated > Plants > Roots >... | reverse complement strand
ATCGGCGCGGTGGTGAAGCCGATCTGGTTGTTGATCACGAAATGCATGGTGCCGCCGGTGCGGAAGCCCTTGATGCCCGACATGGCGAAACATTCCGCCACCACGCCCTGGCCGGCGAAGGCGGCATCGCCATGGATCAGGACAGGCAGGACCGAGGTGCGGGCGTCGATATCGCGCAACTGCCATTGCTTGGCGCGCGCCTTGCCCAGCACCACCGGATTGACGATTTCCAGGTGCGACGGATTGGGGGTGAGCGACAGATGCACCTTCTGGCCGTCGAATTCGCGGTCCGAGGAAGCGCCCAGATGGTACTTCACGTCCCCTGAGCCTTCGACATCGTCGGGCTTGGCGCTGCCGCCCTGAAATTCATGGAACAGCTGGCGATAGGGCTTGCCCATCACATTCACCAGCACGTTCAAGCGGCCGCGATGGGCCATGCCCATCACGATTTCGCTGATGCCCAGCTGGCCGCCGCGCTTGATGATCTGCTCCAGCGCCGGAATGGTGGATTCGGCGCCGTCGAGGCCAAAGCGCTTGGTGCCGACAAAGCGGTTGGAAGCGAATTTTTCGAAACCTTCGGCCTCGATCAGTTTGTTGAGAATCGCCTTCTTGCCTTCGGGCGTGAAATTGACCGCGTCGCCCTCGATCCGGCGCTGCAGCCAGACTTTCTGCTCCGCATCATTGATGTGCATGAACTCATAGCCGATGCGGCCGCAATAAATGCTGCGCAGCTTTTCGAGCAGCTGGCGCGGCGTGGCGGTGTCAAAGCCCAGAATGCCGTCGACATAGACCGGCATGTCCAGCACCGGGCCTTCGAACTGATATTGTTTGGGGTCGAGGGTCGGCTGCGGCGTGCGCGGCGTGATCTTCAAGGGATCTAGATCCGCCTCCAGATGCCCGATCATGCGATAGGCGCGGATCATCTGGACGGCGTGAATGGAATGTTTGGCGGCTTCGCTGGTGTCACCGGCAGGAGCAGCGGGCGCGGCGGCGATGGGTTTGGCTTTTCCAGGCTTGCCCGGTGCAGCCGGTGGCTCCTGGCCAGTAAGCGCGGCGATCAAATCGCCATTCGCGAAGTCGGGGCGGCTGTCGCGCTTCCAGGCGGGACCGCGGCCCAGTTGGGTGGGGGTCAGACCTTGGTCGCCTACTTGCGAAAAATAGGCCTGCCAGCCCTGGTCCACCGAAGTGGGGTTGGCCAGCCAGGCGGCATACATCTGCTCGATATAGGCGGCGTTGGTGCCGTTGAGGAATGAGGTGGCCTCGAAAATCTCATTCGAAGCGCGATTCATGCGGTCTGCGGGAGATTGCTCTGTCATTTCAAACGCTTATGGGGCGGCTTGTTGGGCCCGTCCCCTTCCTGGTGGCGCGTCGTTTGCGGCGGTGGGTGGTAGCGCCTTCTGCGAGGCGATTCAACGCCGAATGAGGTTAATATGGGCTCAATAACCCGGCAAAACCAGGGCAGCGGACACGACGCACACGCATGCCCGCGACGCTCCATTTTTGGGGCTTCGAGCCGAGAGGCTCGAAGCGGCGCAGCGCGGCGCGCGAAAGCGCAGCGAGCCGCGCGAGCCAGGGCCGGCGCGTAGCATCGCTTGCGATGCGAAGGCCGGAGGGGGGAGAAAAACTACTTGCCGTTCAGAAGGTCGATGAGGGTGGTCCCCAGCGCCGCCGGATTGGGCGAAACGCGGATGCCCGCCGCCTTCATCGCCTCGATCTTGCTGTCGGCGCCGCCCTTACCACCCGAAATGATGGCGCCGGCATGGCCCATGCGGCGTCCCGGCGGGGCGGTGACGCCGGCGATGAAGCCCACCATCGGTTTTTTGATCTTGGAATGCTTGATGAAATCGGCGGCGTCTTCCTCGGCGCTGCCGCCGATCTCGCCGATCATGATGATCGATTTGGTTTCCGGATCGGCCAAAAGCATTTCCAGCACATCGATATGTTCCGTGCCTTTCACCGGATCTCCCCCGATGCCGACACAGGTGGTCTGGCCCAGGCCGACGGCGGTGGTCTGCCACACCGCTTCATAGGTCAGGGTGCCGGAACGGGAGACGATGCCCACGCTGCCGCGCTTATGAATATGACCGGGCATAATGCCGATCTTGCATTCGCCGGGCGTGATCACGCCGGGGCAGTTGGGCCCGACCAGCCGCGACTTGGAACCTGACAGCGCCCGCTTGACCTTGACCATGTCCAGCACCGGGATGCCCTCGGTGATGCAAACGATCAGCGGCACTTCCGCGTCGATGGCTTCCAAAATGGCGTCGGCGGCAAAGGGTGGCGGGACATAGATCGCCGACGCGTCGGCGCCGACTTTTTCGCGCGCCTCGCGCACGGTGTCGAACACCGGCAGGCCCAGATGTGTGCTGCCGCCTTTGCCCGGGGTGGTGCCGCCGACCATCTTGGTGCCATAGGCGATGGCCTGTTCGGAATGAAAGGTGCCCTGATTGCCGGTAAAGCCCTGGCAAATGACCTTGGTGTTCTTGTCGACCAGAATGGACATTACTTCGAACCCTTCACGGCCTTGACCACCTTTTCGGCGGCATCGGCGAGATTGTCGGCGCTGGTGATGGCCAGGCCCGATTTGGCCAGGATCTGCTTGCCCAATTCGACATTGGTGCCTTCCAGCCGCACCACCAGCGGCACACTCAGCGAGATTTCCTTGGCGGCGGCGATGATGCCTTCGGCGATGATGTCGCATTTCATGATGCCGCCGAAGATATTGACCAGGATGCCCTTCACGTTCGGGTCTCTGACAATGATCTTGAAGGCCTGGGTGACCTTTTCCTTGGTGGCGCCGCCGCCTACATCCAGGAAGTTGGCCGGCTCGCTGCCATACAGTTTGATGATGTCCATGGTCGCCATGGCCAGGCCCGCGCCGTTCACCATGCAGCCGATCTCGCCGTCCAGCTTGATATAGGACAGTTCATACTTGCTGGCTTCGACTTCCGCCGGGTCTTCCTCGTCCAGATCGCGCAGCGCCTGCACATCCTTGTGGCGGTAAAGCGAGTTGTCGTCGAAGTTCAGCTTGGCATCCAGGCAGATGATGTTGCCGTCCTTGGTGACCACCAGCGGATTGATTTCGAGCAGGCTCATATCCTTGGCGATGAAGGCGTCATACAAGCCCTTCACCACCTTGCCGAGCTGCTTGGCGGCATCGCCCTTGACACCCAGCGCGACGGCGATCTCGTTGCCGATATAGGGCGAGTAGCCGGCAACCGGTTCGATCTGGAAGGTGTGGATTTTTTCCGGCGTCTTGTGCGCCACTTCCTCAATGTCCATGCCGCCTTCAGTGGAAACGATGAAGGCGATGCGGCTGGTGGCGCGGTCCACCAGCGCCGACAGATACAGTTCGCGCGCGATGGCGGAGCCGTCCTCGATGTAAAGCCGCTTTACCAGCCGGCCCTGGGGTCCGGTCTGATGGGTGATCAGGGTCATGCCCAGCATGCGCTGGGCTTCCTTTTTCACATCCTCGATGGATTTGACCACCTTGACGCCGCCGCCCTTGCCGCGGCCGCCGGCATGAATTTGCGCCTTCACCACCCAGACCGGGCCGCCCAGTTCCTGAGCAGCCGCAACGGCTTCTTCGACCGTGAAAGCGGGCTTTCCCTTGGGGACGGGCACGCCGAATCCGCGCAGCACGTCTTTTGCCTGATATTCGTGGATATTCATGGAGTTAGCCCCAGAGGGAAGAAGAAGCGGGGGCACAATAGCAGGGCAAAAGGCCTATGCAACGCGGCAGATGGCCCAAAAAGGCGCGGGCTGCCCCGCTCCACGAGCATCGCGTGCGGCCATCGCGTCTTGAAACGGCACAGTTTGCCGCTGGCACGGCTTTCGCTGGGTTCTCCTGGCAGGGCCGCAAACCGTTCCGTTACGGAGCAGTGCGGCCCGATGAGAAGCGTCGCGTGAGCAAGGTCAGCCGGGTCATGAAGCACAAGAACTCGCATCTGTTGGTAGGGTATTGGAGCCGGTTGCGCCGGGGCCGTCAGGTCCCTTTTCAAGGCGACATCGATCCGCGCGCCATCAAGCGCCTGCTCTCCTATGTCTTCATCCTGGATTGCGAAAATCCCGCCCGCCCGGTCTATCGCCTTGCGGGCACCGCTTTGTGCGAGCGGTTCGGTTTTGAACTCAAGGGCACCAGCTTTCTGGCCCATTGGGAATCCCAGTCCGGCCTGTCGCTAACTTCCCTGTTGCGTCAGGCGCTGAAAGAGGCGCAGCCCATTTGTCTGTCGTCCATCGCCGCCACCGCCGACAATGGCATGGTCGAGCTAGAAACCATCCTCACGCCGGTGTCGCTGGACGGCGGCGTACCGACACGTTTTTTCGGCATGGTGCAGATGCTGAGCGATCCCACGCCGCTACTGGGCCACGCCATTGCTTATGAGAGATTGATGGGCTCGCAGATGATCCAGGAAGACGAGCCCTTGCCGGTCTACGACCAGCATACACCCCCGCCATCGCCCCCGCCAACGATGCTGATGCGCAGCCATCCCAAGGCGCCCTATCTGCGCCTGGTGGTGTCGCGCGAACGGCCGGGCTTGCTGAATTTCGGTTCAGGCGACCTGCTGGAGAAGATGGCGGTTCTGTTCAACCGCTGGCGCGCCGCCAACAGTGAAGATCACAGCCACATTATCTGAGCGGCCGTCCGGCCCTTCGCTTGTGCTCAGGGCGTTCGACACTCAAATCGATCCACTGGATCGATTTGCCCGGCGTTGCCGGTCGCGTCTCACCCTCTGACGCGCCCTGATTTACGGCCTGGGCGGCGTGTTGGTGGAAGGGGCGTTCAGGTCGGGCCGCTGGTTCGGAATATCCTTGGTCGGCGGATTGTCCACCGGATCGTTGCGCATGATATCGCGGTCCAGCCGCGCCGCGCCGTTCTTTCTCTGCAGATAGGGAATTTCGTAAGCCTCGACTTTGGCGCGATAGGCTTCAAACGCAGCCATGTCCTGCGGCGCGCGTTTGTCGCAGCGGTCCACCGGCAGACCGGCTTGCTCCTGGCACCACAGGTCGAAATTCATTTCCGTGACCTGGTAATTGCCGTTGCGCTGCGCCAGCACCGGTCCCGAAGGCAACGCCGTGACAAGAAACATGACTGCGAAAAGGGCGCGTCTCATGCTTCCAGAGTAGGCGCTTTATGTGACTATTGACAGGCACAAAAACAACGGCCCGCGCTTTTCACGGCGCGGGCCGGTTTAATGACAACGCCGTTTTAATGATTACGGCTGAAGCGTAATCACAGTGCGGCGGTTCTGGGCTTCCTTGACATTGTCTTCGGTCTGGACTGCCAGATCGGTTTCGCCGACGCCGCTGGCGTGCAGCGCATTGCGGCGCGCGCCCATCTGCACCAGGGCCTCGACCACCACATTGGCGCGGCGCACCGAAAGCTTCTGGTTGTAATCGGACGGACCCGAGGTATCTGTGTGACCCACAATGGCGATGTTGCTCTGGCCGCCGTTGCGCGCCGTTGCGATCACATCGTCCAGCACCTTGAGCTGCTCGGCCTTCAGGGTCCAGGAATCGAAGTCAAAATAGACCGTATAGTTGGATGCGGCGGGGGCTTGGGCCGTTGTTGGGGCCGGGGCAGGCGCCGGAACGGGAGCCGGGGCAGGCGCCGGCGGCGGGGCCGGGCGGGCGGCGGTTTCCAGGCGAACCAACGAAGAATCCAGCGCGGTCTTGCAGGCCTGGCTGGCGGCGGCAGCAGCTGGCACGGTGCCGTAGAGCACCCAGCAGTCATAATCGGCCTGGGCGCGGGCGGCCTGTTCCGGGAACTGTTCCTTGCCGGCGGCCAGGGCCCGTTCCAGACGGGCCCGGAGGGTGGCTTGGGCGGGACCCGCGGCGGCTTCCAGCTCAGGCTCGGTGCCGGAATTGGCAAGATCGGCCTTGGTGGTGAAAGCCTTGGCTAACAAGTCGCTGGAAGAGTCGCTGCCGGAGAAAGGGTTCAGCGAATCCCAGAAGGAGGATTCCGCGGCCTCAGCGGGAAGCGCCGAGGCCTGTCCGGATAAGTCACTGTAATCTTTGGATAAAGCTTGGGTGAAGGGGGTTCCCGTGGTTTCCTCTTCGTCGCTGGAACAAGCGGCCAGACCGGCAGCCAGAATCCCGGCCGCGGCAAGCATGATCAAGCGACGGCCACCCGAAGTTCCAAGAAAGCGCATTTATACGTCCCCACTGGCGGCGGTTGGTATCAGAGCCCCAGCCCCGCCCTTGCCGCAAAAATTACCCGTTATTCCTATAGCGCGGCAGGCAGAGGGGAAAAAGCCCCTGTCTCAAAATGCCTGGTCCAAAATAGCAGGTCGTAAACGATGCCGATGCCCGAAAAATGGGGCGATCGGTCGCTCTTGGCGGGGTTTGGTAACCTCCTGTTGACCCGGCAGGCGTAGAACGGAAGGACGGATTAACAATTGGGGCTGGCCCAAGCAGGGCCTGGCGGACGCCATGAACGAGGCAGAACCGGTGGTCGCGAAGACGGGTGCCGAACGGCGCCGCTTCCGCCGCGTCAAGGTCGATCTTCCGGGCCGCCTGTTTGTTCCCGCCGACAACCGCGAGGCGCGTTGCACCGTTTCGGACTTGTCCCCAGGCGGCGCGGCCATCAATTGCGAGACCATTCCCGAGCCCGGCACCTCTGTCGTCCTGTATGTCGACAGTTTCGGCCGCTTCGAAGGCAATGTGGTGCGTTGTGACAATGGCGGCTTCGGCGTGGCTTTTGTCTGCACGCCGTCCAAGCGCGAACGCACCGCCGAACAACTGATCCTGTTCCTGAACAAAACCCTGGTGGACGATCATGTGCTGCGCCGCCATGAACGTTCAAACCAGAAGGGTTTCGCCAAATTCACCCGCGCCGACGGCCAGATCATTCATTGCGAGGTGACCGATATTTCCGTCGGCGGCGTGTCCTTGAAAACCGACATTAAGCCGCCGATCGGCGAATTCGTCCTGATCGCCCAGATCGCCGGCCGGGTGGCGCGTCACCACGCCGACGGCATCGGCATCGAATTCATCGGCCAGGAAAAGACCAGCCACGAGCCCGCGCACAATATCAATCTGGTGCGCATGTAAGTCCCCCAAAGGGAGAGTCAGCTCAAGCTTTGAATTTGGCTGGAGGCCAGCATCAGCTTGGCGACGGAAATTTCGCCGCTGGCTTCCAGGGAATTGAGAAAGCTCCGCGTGCGCTCCAACGCTTCGCCCTGACTCTTGGCCCAATCCGCAACACCCAGCCCGCTTTTCAGCAGTTTGGCGGCAATGCCGCGCTGGGATTGGGAAAGATCGTCCATCAGGCGGCGCAGCGCCAGGCGGTCCCAATGTTCGGGCGGCGCGAATTTTCCCGCCAGCGCCCGCAGCCGGTCCAATCCCAGCGCTTCGCCCAGCGCGAAATAAAGCGGCGCGACCTTATCCGACGGCGATCCCGTGTCATGCGCCAGCAGCGCTACGTCCAGCGCTGCCGCCAGCGGAGGCAGCAGGGCCAACTCGCGGGCTAACTCTTCGGGCACCCCGGCCATCGACAACTCCGCAATACGCGCCGAATCGTCCGCCGTCAGGACATAGCTCTGGCGCAGGGCTTCAACGCCAGCGCGATAGCGGGCGACGCTCTCGGCGATTGGCGCGTCCACCGGAACATGGGCCAGGAACCAGCGGGCGGCACGGCGAAACTGATCGGCAATGTCGGCATAAAGTTGTGTCTGCACCTTGGCCTCGACCTTGAGGTCTAAGGCATCGATGCGAGTCTTCAAGGCCGACAGGCCGAAGGCGCCGTCGCTGAGCACAAAACCGCGCGCTGCCTCTGCGCTTGTCTGGCCGGTGACCTCGCGGGTGCGCAGCACAAAAACCGGGCCCGCCAGATTGACGATCACATTGGTCAGCACTGTGCTGACGATCTCGCGCCTCAGGCGGTGGCGCTCAGGCTCCAGCGGAAAGGCAGCGACGGCGGCGGGGGGGAAGTAGCCCGCCAGCAGCGCGACAAAGGCGGGATCGTCGGGCAGGGCGCTGGCCAGGATTTCGGCATCCAGATCCAGCTTGGCATAGGCCAGGAGCACGCTGAGCTCGGGACGTGTTAGTCCCGTGCCGTCATTTTCCCAAGTCTGCACCTGCCCGTCGCTGGGTAGGAACTCCACGGCCCGGTCCAGCCTGCCGCGAGATTCCAGATCGCGCATAAACCGGGTATAGGCATCAAGATCGGCCGTGCCGCGCGACTGCGCCACCGACAGGGCCAGGGTCTGATTGTAATTGTCGGCCAGGACATGGACCGCGACGTCGTCGGTCATCGAGGCAAGCAAAGTGTTGCGCTGGTCGGTGCTTATTTCGCCCCGCATCACCGGTCCGCCCAGCAAGATCTTGAGATTGACTTCATGGTCGGAGGTGTCGACGCCCGCACTATTGTCCACCGCGTCGGTGTCGATCCGCGCACCCGTGCGCGCCGCTTCAATGCGGCCCAGCTGCGTGACGCCGAGATTGGCGCCTTCTCCCACCACCTTGGCCCGTACTTCATTGCCGTTGATGCGCAATCCGTCATTGGCGCGGTCGCCGGCATCCAGATGCGATTGCGATGACGCCTTGATATAGGTGCCGATACCGCCGAACCACAACAAGTCGACCTGGGCTTTCAGCAAGGCATTGATCAGGGCAGGCGGGGTCATGGTCTCGGCATCGGTGCCGATCAGCGCCTTCACTTCGGGCGACAAGGGGATTTCCTTCAGATTGCGGGCAAACACCCCGCCGCCCGGGCCGATCAGCGCCTTGTTGTAATCGTCCCAACTGGAGCGCGGCAGGGCGAACAATCTTTCGCGTTCGGCAAAACCGGCAGCGATATCGCCATGCGGGTCCAGGAAAATGTGGCGATGATCAAAGGCCGCCACCAGCCGGATATGCCTGGACAGCAGCATGCCGTTGCCGAACACATCGCCCGACATGTCGCCCACCCCGACCACGGTGAAATCGGTGGACTGAATATCGGTGCCCAGCTCACGGAAGTGACGCTTGACCGCTTCCCAGGCACCGCGCGCGGTGATGCCCATCTTCTTATGGTCGTAGCCGACGCTGCCGCCGCTGGCGAAAGCGTCGCCCAACCAGAAACCGCGTTCCAGCGCAATGCCGTTTGCGATATCGGAGAATGTCGCGGTGCCCTTGTCCGCGGCCACCACCAGATAGGGATCGTCGCCATCGGGACGCAGCACATCCGGCGGCGGAATCACCTGGCCGTCCTTATCCAGATTGTCGGTGACGTCCAGCAGCGTGTTGATGAAAATCTTGTAGGCGGCGATACCGGTTTCCATGAATTGTTCGCGGCTGGGATTGGGCGGCATCAGCTTGGGAAAGAAGCCGCCCTTGGCGCCGACCGGCACGATCACCGCATTCTTGACCTGCTGCGCCTTGACCAGGCCCAGTATCTCGGTACGGAAGTCCTCTCGCCGGTCCGACCAGCGCAAGCCGCCGCGGGCGATGCGGCCGAACCGCAGATGCACGCCTTCCAGGGCGGGTGAATAGACAAAGATTTCCCGCCATGGCCTGGGCGCCGGCAATTCGACCAGCTTGGCGGAGTCGAACTTCATCGCCATGGCCGGACGGGCGCTTCCATCGGGGCCTGGCTGGAAGAAATTGGTGCGCAGCACGGCATCGATCACATTCTTGAAGCGGCGGATGATGCGGTCATCGTCCAGCGAGGGCACGTCGCGCAGGGCCGCCTCGATACGCTTCTCGATCTCGGCCACTTGATGGGCGCGGTCTGCGGATAGATGCGGATCGTTCTTGGCGCGAAACAACCCCACCAGCAGGGTGGCGACGTCAGGATTGCGCACCAGCGCCTGCTGCATATAGGCGAGGCTGAAGGTCATCGCCGCCTGGCGCAGGAACTTGCCTATGGCGCGCAAAATAGTGATGTCGCGCCATTCCAATTCCGCGCCGATCACCAGCCTGTTGAAATCGTCGCTTTCCGCATCGCCGCGCAGCACGGCGTGAAAGGCATCCTCGAGGGGTCCGCGCAGCTGGTCGGTATTTGCCGGCAAGCCGTCGGCGCGTTCCATGGAAAAATCCAGGACCACCGCATCCTGCCGCCAGCCGCCATCGCGGTTGAACGAGACGGGATAGGAATCCTCCGCAATCACTTTCAGGCCCAGATTTTCGAACACCGGCAGCGAGGCCGACAGCGGCAACACCTCGCCCAGGACATACAATTTTATCCTCAGCGCCGAGGCGGCGTCGCCTTCGCGGCGCCAGACGCGGGCGCGCAGATTGAGGCCGTCGCTGGCAGCAGCAAGTTCCTCCAATGCGGCCAGGTCGCGGGCCCCTTCATGGGCGGGAAAAGCGCCGCGATAGCCAGGCGAGAAGCGCGGCGCGAGCATGGCCAGGCGGGCCGGTCCTTGGCCGCGGCCATGGGCGGCGCACATCGCATCGGTGAGGTGATCGTCCCAGGTGGCGATCAGTGCTGAAATCTGGCGTTCAAGCTCCCGCACATCCACCTTGGGCAGCGGTCCCTCGTTGCGGCCGATGATGAAATGCAGCCGCACCAGGGGACTGTCGTCGATCGCGGCATCGAAGGCGCTGGCGCGGCCGTTCAAGGATTTGGCCAACAGGGCATGGATATCGCCGCGGACCTTGGCATTGATATGATCGCGCGGCGCCACCAGCATCGCGGACACAAAGCGGTCGAAGCGGTCGAAGCGCAGGAACAATTTCAGCCGCGGCAGTCCGCCCATATGCAGGATGCCGGTGGCGATCACATACAGTTCATCGGTCGAGACCTGAAACAATTCGTCGCGCGGAAAAGTGTCGAGGATGTGGGTCAAGGCCTTGCCGTCATGGCTCGCCGGCGCCAGGCCGGCATGCGCCATCACCGTTTCGATCTTGCGGCGCAACAGGGGAATGGTACGCGGCTGGGCGGAATAGGCGCTGGAAGTAAAGAGACCGACAAAGCGGCGCTCGCCGATGAACTGGCCATTGGGATCGAAGGTCTTGATGCCGATATAATCCATATGGGCCCGGCGGTGCACCAGGCTGCGGGTGGCGCTCTTGGTGACAATGATGGGATCGGGGGCGTTGAGAAAAGCGCGCACTTCCGGCGTAAGCCCGCTGCGCTCGCCGCCGCGCCCGATCACCCTTGTATGCTCGTCGGAGAGAACGCCCAGCCCGCTGCTCTTGACCGGCTCCAGCATGCCATTGGCGCCGTCTTTTCCCAGGACATAGTCGCGCGCGCCCAGAAAGGTGAAGTGATTGTCCGCAAGCCAGTCCAGGAAATCGAGATCCTCGGTGAGGTCGGCGCGGTGTCCGGCAACGAAAGGGGGATTGCGGGTCAAATCGGTGCGCGCCGCCGCCAGCCGCGCCAGCATGGATTTCCAGTCCCGCACCGCCAACGCGCCCTGCGCGAAGGTGTCGTGAAGGGAGTCGATCAGTTTCTGGCGGGCCTCGCCCGTCAAGCTGTCGCAAACCAGGGCGATGACACTGGTCAGCACGCCCTGCAATTCGATGACGGGATGAAATGCGGCGCGTATCCGCCCGCCGCCCGCCATCACGGCCTGGAGCGAGGAATCAAACAGGAATGGCCGGTCGTCGTTGATGCCGACCAGAACCGTTTCCTGGCTCTGGTCCAGCGCCACGACATGGATCGTGCCTTTGGCCCGCTTGGCGGTCTCGGCATGCACCGCCAGCGCCAAAGCCGCCAGTTGGTCGGCGCGGGCGCGCAACACATCGTCCGGCATGGCGCTGGCATAGAGTGCGTCGAAGAAGCGGAGCAGTTGTGCATCCTGGGGCAGCAGGGCGCGGGCCTCGCCGACGCGGTCTGCCGCAGCCTTGGCTTCTTCGGTTTCGGCAGAACGGATTGCGGTCATCACAGTCATGGCAGCCTCGCGAGCAAAGGCGGTGATTTAGCCCAGCAACTATAACCCGGTGGTGACAGGCGCGTCCTGATTAGATGCCCTGTCATGGAAGGGACTTTCAAACTTTTCCGGGAACCTGCAAGACTTCGCGGCGCGCCGATATCTCGCGCTGCAACATGGGAAGACTGAAGATCGCCAAGCCCGCGGCCAGGATTGCCGCGGCAACCTGGTTGCCGGACGCGCCCAGGCTTGCCGCGCTCGCGGCCAGGATCACCGGGGCGGTAAAAGCGGTCGCCCCTTTTTGGTCGCCGAGCAGCAGACTCAATACCAGGCTGGGGAACACCGCAAAGCCAATGGCCAGGACCGGCGCCGCCGGCATCACCAAAAACGCGCCCGACCCCCATGCCGCACCGGTATAAAAAAGAAGCCGGCGAAGGCGTGTGACCGCCTCGGGCAGCGAAATGCGCGCCGTGCCGCTGGCATAGACGCGGATATGCAGGCCGGTGATGGCGGCAATGCCGCTCAGAACCCACAGGGCCCAGACAAATTCCTTTTCCAGGGAGGTATCGGTGGCGCGCCATTGCACCCAGACCAACAGGCCGGCGCCTGCCGCCATCAGGATCAGGCAAGCCGCCGGAGCGCGGGCCAGGAACCGAAACTGGCTGAGATCGCGGCCGGCTTCATCGCGCAGTGCCGCCAGTCTCGCCAATGCGGCATGGGGAACGGGTTGCGCGGCCGGACGGGTTTGTTCGGGGCGCGCGACACCTTGTGACATAGCGGGCAAAGCCGGATCGATCAGGGCCATGACGCGTCTTTCGCGAAAAATCGGCGTTAGGAGCTCATCCTCAACGATGTACTAATAGGAGCATTAGATGATTCGTCCGGATACGGACAGTCTGGGGCTTGCGATTGGCGTCACCCACAATCACCATTTTCGACTTGGAATATACCGCCTGGGAATGTTCGATGGCGCGCCATTGGCTGACGCCCGGCGAATACCGCGAAGTGGTACAGATCGGAGCCGTGAAGCTGGACGCCGACAATTTTGCGGTCCTGGACGAATTCCAGATGCTGGTCCTGCCGCGCATCAATCCGGTCCTGTCGCCGTATTTCGAAAAGCTTACCGGCATCACCAGCCGCCAGGCCGCCCGCCAGGGCGAGGACTTCGCCATCGCATATGCCGGATTCCTGGCCTTTGCGGAGAACGGCCCGATCGCCGCCTTCGGCCGCGACGACCGCATCTTGCGGGACAATCTGCGGCTTTACGGCATGACCGGCGCCGGTCCCCTGCCGCTGTTCTACGATCTGCGCGGCTGGTTCGCGGTTCTGGGCGTGGATCCGCGCGGCATGCATTCCTGCGATATCGCGCCCGCTTTGGGGATGCCGTTTGAAGGGCGGGCCCACAATGCGCTGGACGATGCCCGCAGCCTGGCGTCGGTGATGGCGGTGATGGCCTCGCGCGGCACGCGCTTGCGCCCGGCGGCCTGACGCCATGGCGGCGGAAGCGGACCGGCTTATTGCGTTGCTGGAACTCAAGCCGCATCCCGAAGGTGGACATTTCCGCGAGACATTCCGGGATGCTTCATCTTCTGCCCCGGAAGGCCGCAGCCGCTCCACCGCGATCTATTTTCTGCTCAAGGCGGGCGAGGCATCGCGCTGGCACCGGGTGGATGCCGCCGAAGTCTGGCACTTCTATCGCGGTGCGCCGCTGGAACTTCGGATCGGCAAACAAGGCTATATGCTGGGTCCGAATGTGGACGAGGCCCAGGCGCCCCAGATCGTGGTGCCGCCCCATGCCTGGCAGTCGGCGCGGAGTCTGGGCGACTATACCCTGGTAGGTTGCACGGTGGCGCCTGGGTTCGAGTTTGCGCATTTTGAAATGGCACCAGACGGATTCGCGCCGTAAATTTCCGCAGAGATATTGCAGCGCACAGCGGCAAGGCGGGCCGCATTGCCGGTTGACGGCCAAGGCCGGCCGCGCGCATCGTCCTGGCAAAACACGCCGACAGAAACGATCAGGGGAAACGGTCCATGAAAACGCAATATTTCGGTCTCGCCGCGCTGGTGCTGGGGCTGATGACCACCGCCGCTTTCAGCCAGGCCAGCCGGCTGGCGATCCAGTCGGAACCAGGCCATGACGGCACGCCTGCCTGGCATCTGGGAAATTCCTTTTCCGATCCCACCGGCTTCTCTGTGGTGGAAGCGGACGGCACCGTGACTGTCATTCCGCGAGACCAGCGCGGCGAGCAGCCGCGCGTGCCCGGCGGGGATGCCGGACCGCCATGCAGCCATTCGCCGGTGTGCGGCCGCAAGGGCGGGTTTGCGCGCGGGCAACTGGCGCGGGTCAATTATGACCAGACCCTGGGCTACAAATTTTCCTATCCCTATGTTGTGCCCAAGGGCATTGGCGGGTTGCCGTCCGTCGCGCTGGACTCCAAGGGCAATCTTTGGGTGTTCAAGCGCAGTCCTGCCGGGGTGGTGCAGTTGATGAAGTTCGACCGCAACCACAAGCGGGTCCTGGACGTGCCCGAAAGCGTGATCGGCCACCAGGACAAGGCGCATGGCATGGCGGTGGACAAGGACGACAATGTCTGGATCACCGATAACGGCCAGGCCACGGTGATGAAATTGTCGCCCGAGGGAAAAGTGCTGATGACCATCGGCGTCAAGGGAAAGCGCGGCGACTGGGTGGAAGCCAAGAACCAGCATCTGTTGTGGCAGCCGGTGATGGTGGCGTTTGCGCCCAATGGCGATCTCTACATCGCCGAAGGTCATGCCAATGAAAGTCCCAATGATGTCGACAGTCCCGATCCGGCCAATCAGGAAGGGGTGGCGCGCATCCTGCACCTCACCGCCGACGGCAAATTCGTCGGCCAGTGGTTCGGCAATGAAGTGGGCCAGGGCAAGTTTGACTCCACCCATGGCCTGGCAATCGATCCCAGGAATGGCGATGTGTGGATCGGCGACCGCGAGCAGTATCGCATCGTGGTCTATACGGGGGACGGCCGCTTCGTGAAAACCTTGCAGATGCGCAATCTGGTCTGCGCCTTGAATTTCGACCACAAGGGCAATCCCTGGATGGCGTCGGGCCAGGACGGGCAGTTTCTGAAACTCAATCGTGACGGCAAGGTGTTGGGCGCGGTGGGCAATGGCATGGGCATCGGCACCGGCCAGTTCACGGAAGCCAGCTATTGGTCTTTCGATCCCAAGGACAATCTGATCGCGGGCGACACCAGTGTCGGCCGCGTCACGGTTATGAGTAAGTGACCCCCTCCGGCCTTCGCAACTTTGCCGTGGTGCTCGGCTAACGCCTGTGCGCCACGGCGTTGCTACGGCCACCTCCCCCTCCTGTGCGCTCACGCGCACGAGGGGGAGGCGGGCCTGCGCATCTGTAAAATCTATTTGGTGGCCATGTCGGGTGGCGTTCCCGCGAACAGCTTGCCCAGCTCCTGCTGGATGGCGAGGGACGAGGCATGGCCTTCATGGCCTTCGCTGGGCACGAAGCTGACCACCAGGGTCTGACCCAAAAGCGCGACGGTGGGCTTGCCGCCCTCCGCCACCTTGACGCTGTTGACGCGCTTGACCAGCAATGGCCGCGCCGCAGGCGTAGCGGCCAGGAAACGTTCGATACCGGTGGCGGCATTGATCAGGGCATAGAAGGCGCGTCCACGGGTTTCCGGATCGGCCGCCATCACCGCCGGATCGGCGGAAAATTTGAGCGCGATATTCTGCACATAGTTGAGGTGATTGGCCTCGTCATTCAGGGCGGATTGCAGCTCGAGATTGTTGATCGACAAAACCGCAGAAGGTTGGGTCGGCCCCTGGAAGGTGGTCGGCGCGCCTTGCGGGGCGTCCTGGGTGTAAAGCGTCAAACCGCCCCATATCGAGATCCTCAGTGCGACAGTGCCGGTGTCATATTTCAGCAGCTTGACCCCCAAAGAGCCGCGCTCGGTGGTGAGGACAAAAGTCTCGCCGCGGCCGGAAAAGCGCAGCAGGTATTTGCCGCTGCCATAGGCTTCCAGCGTGAAGTTGCCGCTATCCCCGGCATTGTAGCGGCCGGTCTGGACGGCGCCGGCGCGGTCCGCGGCCAGCCGCGAGGCCATGCCCGGCGGCGTGCCGGGCGGCGCGTCGCTCTGAGCCTGGGCAAGTGGCATGCTCGCAAGCAGCAGCAACAGCGATGTGCAAACAGTCTTCACAATGCGTCCCGTGGCGGTCGTTGCCGCCCTGGTTGGCAGCGCCAACCCCCTCAATACACAAAACAATGACACCCCAATGGGGCATTTTTTAGTCCGCGCGGCAAGATGAAGTCTTTATCGGCTGTTAACAAATCCACCGGCGGCAAAGGCGAGCAACAGGCCGCGAGCGGGGTGAGACGGTTTCGCGCCTTTCTTTTGGGCTGAATTATGACTAAACGGGAATCTCCCCACCCTAGCCAAAGGGAATTTTCCGATGCAGAGCCTGGACAGTTTCAAGTGCCGCAAGACACTGAAAGTCGGCAGCAAGAGCTATGTCTATTTCAGTCTCACCGCGGCGGAAAAAAACGGCCTCAAGGGAATTTCCCGCCTGCCTTATTCCATGCGGGTGCTGCTGGAAAATCTGCTGCGTCACGAAGACGGCCAGACCGTCAAACGGGACGACATCCAGGCGGTGGCGGATTGGGCCAAGACCCGCACCTCCGACCGCGAGATCGCCTTTCGTCCGGCGCGGGTGCTGATGCAGGACCTCACCGGCGTGCCGGCGGTGGTCGACCTGGCGGCGATGCGCGACGCGATGAAGAAGCTGGGCGGCAATCCGGAAAAGATCAACCCTCTGGCGGAAGTCGATCTGGTGATCGACCACAGCGTGATGATCGACAATTTCGGCAAGAAAGATTCCTTCAAGCAGAACGTGGCCATCGAATATGAGCGCAACAAGGAGCGCTACACATTCCTGCGCTGGGGCCAGCAGGCCTTTGCGAATTTCCGCGTCGTGCCGCCGGGCACCGGTATCTGCCATCAGGTGAATCTGGAATATCTCGCCGAGACGGTCTGGACCCGCAAATCCAAGGATCCCAAGAGCAACAAAGCTGTCGAGGTCGCCTTCCCGGACACGGTGGTGGGCACCGACAGCCACACCACCATGATCAATGGCCTGGCGGTGTTGGGCTGGGGCGTGGGCGGCATCGAGGCGGAAGCCGCCATGCTGGGCCAACCAATCTCCATGCTGATCCCGGAGATTGTCGGCTTCAAGCTGACCGGCAAGCTGCGGGCGGGCGTCACCGCCACCGATCTGGTGCTGACGGTGACCCAGATGCTGCGCAAGAAAGGCGTGGTGGGCAAGTTCGTGGAATATTTCGGCCCGGGGCTGGATGAGCTGAGCCTGGAAGATCGCGCCACCCTGGCCAATATGGCGCCGGAATATGGCGCCACTTGCGGCTTCTTTCCGATCGATGCGGAAACCGTGCGCTTTCTCAAGAATACCGCCCGCAAGGCGCCGCGCGTCGCGCTGGTGGAAAAATATGCCAAGGCGCAAGGCCTATGGCGCACCGCCAAATCGGCCGATCCGGTGTTCACCGATACCCTGTCGCTGGACATGAACAGCGTGGAGCCCTGCATGGCCGGTCCGATGCGGCCCCAGGATCGGGTGGCGCTGGCGGGCATTTCGGGCAATTTCGCCGAACATCTGATGACCACCTGGAAAAAGGAAGACAGCGCGAACAAGCGGGCCAAGCTGGAGGGAAGCGAGGTATCCATCGGGCATGGCGATGTGGTGATCGCCGCCATCACCTCCTGCACCAACACCTCCAATCCCAATGTGATGATCGGCGCCGGTCTGGTGGCGCAAAAAGCGGTCAAGCGCGGCTTGAAAGTGCGGCCCTGGGTCAAGACCTCGCTGGCGCCCGGTTCGCAAGTGGTCACCGATTATCTCGCCAAGGCCGGCCTGAACAAGGCGCTGGACAAGCTTGGCTTCACTTTGGCGGGCTATGGCTGCACCACCTGCATCGGCAATTCCGGGCCGTTGCCGGAAGCCGTGGCCAAGGCCGTCACCGAGGCTGACCTGGTGGCCGCGGCCGTGATATCCGGCAATCGCAATTTCGAGGGCCGGGTCCATCCCCAGGTGCGGGCCAATTACCTGGCTTCGCCCATGCTGGTGGTGGCTTATGCCTTGGCGGGGTCGGTCAATATGGACCTGACGCGGGAGCCGGTGGGCTATGACCGCGACAACGAGCCGGTCTATCTGAAGGACATCTGGCCTTCGCCCAAGGAGATCGCCGCCGTAATCCGCAAGGCGGTAAAACCCGCCAGTTTCAAGAAGCGCTACGGCAATGTGTTCGACGGCGACGCCAATTGGCGCAAGGTCAAGCTGGTCAAGGGCCAGACCTATCAGTGGGATATCGGCTCGACCTATGTGCAGAACCCGCCCTATTTCGATGGCATGCAGATCAAGCCCGTCCCGGTCGAGGAGATCAAAGGCGCGCGGGTGCTGGCGGTGTTCGGCGACAGCATCACCACCGACCACATCTCGCCGGCCGGCAATATCAAGCCGACCGCGCCGGGCGGCCTCTATCTTTCCGAGCATCAGGTGAGCCAGAAGGATTTCAATTCCTATGGCTCGCGCCGGGGCAATCATGAGGTGATGGAGCGCGGCACTTTCGCCAATATCCGCATCCGCAATGAGATGATGGGCGGGGCCGAAGGCGGCAATACGGTTTACTACATCACGCCCGATGCGCCGGGCCAAACCATGTCCATCTTCGATGCCGCCCAGGCCTATAAGAAGGACGGTCACGGCACCGTGGTGTTCGGCGGCAAGGAATATGGCACCGGCTCTTCGCGCGATTGGGCGGCCAAGGGTCCCAAGCTTTTGGGGGTGCGCGCCGTGGTGACCGAAAGCTTCGAGCGCATCCATCGCTCCAACCTGATCGGGATGGGTGTGGCGCCCTTCTGTTTCGAGGCGGGCAAGACGCGCAAGGACTACAGCATCACGGGACGCGAAGTGGTGGACATTCCCGGTCTGTCGGGCGATCTCAAGCCGCGCCAGAAAATGGAAGCCCTAGTCCATCGTCCGGACGGCTCGTCGTTCAAGCTGCCGCTCTATCTGATGATCCTGACGGCCGACGAAGTGGCTTACTTTAAGAACGGCGGCATTCTGCCTTACGTCCTGCGCAACTTGCTGGCGGCTTAGGCGCGGTCTCCTTGGGTCTTGGGTCGGTCACAGCGCATGATGCGCTGATGACGTTCGATTCGCTCCGGTTGCTTTGCGCCTGCGCGCTGTTCGCCGCCAGTATCGGCAGTTGGTGGATGACTGGGACCTTGCCGGCCCGGGCACGGCTCTATCTGCGTTTTGCCGCGGTGCTGCTGGCGGCCGTCGCGGCGTCGGTGCCGCTGGGGATATCGAACGAAACCGCCCTGTTCCTGCTGCCGCTGGCTGGCGCGTCGTTGATGATCGCGGCCCTGGCGCGGTTCGCGGCGCCCTTGCCGGCTTGGGTCGCGACGCTCGCGCTGGTTGCGAGCCTGGGCGGCGGCATGGGCGCGATGCTGTGGAACCAACCGATGCTGGCGCTGACGCCGGTGATCCTCGCCGGCCTGGCGATCATTGCCGCAGCGCTGAATGGCACTGCGATGCTGGCCTGTTTGGCGGGAATGGCTTTGCCGGCATCGGGTCTTGCGTTGCTGGAACAGGGCGCCGGCAGCGGTTTTTTGCTGTTTGCCGCCGCCGCGCTGGTGGGGCTGGCAGCACCAAAAAATCAGCTCTTGCGATCCAGCAATAATGCCTGGCGCGGCTCGCGGATACGGCCATAGGCGGTCTCCACCGACATGCCGGTGTCGCGCCGTTCCACGGTCATCTGACCCATCAATTGGGCGACAAAAGCCGGCAACAATCTGGGGCCGTCCCAGAATGGATCGAAGCGGGGCGTGTCGTCCTGGCACACAAGCTCAAGGCGGACAGGCAGGGCCGGCTGTTGCTCGTCAGCGTTAAAATCCTGCGGCTGCTGTCCCAAAGTGCTGGAACCGCTGGATTTTTCGCACGCGCGCGCCTCGGCGGGCAAAGTCTTAATGCCGCTGCGCAGATTTATATCAAAGGGCCCGGTCACACGCATATAGGTACAAATCGCAAGCTTTGTTCCATGGCGTGGAGTATTGGCTTTGCCCTTTTTTAAGCCCGCGCCCGACATACTCGCCGCACAAGGCCCGGAGAAACCGGTCCTGGGGGATGGTGGTTGTGTTGCACAGCGCTTTGCAAAAACGAGACGATCTGGTCCAGCTGGGCACGCTGGAAGATCAGCTGCGTTTGCTTTTGGCGACCCAGGCCGCCGGTTGCGCCGCCTTCGATTGGGATATTGCCTCCGACACCATCCGCTGGGACGGCGCCGCCGACATTTTGCCGCTGCACCTGGACACCGCCAAGGGCCGCAGCTTCCTGGACGGCATTCCGCCCGAACGCCGCCGCGAACTTCAGACGGTGCTGGATTCCCGTGAACAGAATTCCGGTTTCTTCCTGGCCGATATCGAAATCGCCAGCGCGTTGGGGGCGGTCAATTTCACCCTGACCGGCACGCGCATGCCCGACGAGAACGGACGCACCGCGCGTCTGGTCGGGCTGATGCGCGACACCACCGAGCGTTCGCGCGAAGTACGCCGCCTGACCTATCTGGCAACGCGCGACGAGTTGACCGGCCATCTCAACCGCAATGCGCTGCGCGAGGAATTGTCCCAGGCCATCGAATCCGCCAAGGCGGAAAATCACGACTGCGCGTTCCTGGTCGCCTCGGTCGACCGCCTGGCGATGATCAATGACAGTTTCGGCATCGACGCGGGCGACGAAGTGATCCTGGCGGTGGGCGAGCGCCTGGCCCGCACCTTGCGCGGCAGCGACGTCATCGGCCGCACCGCCGGCAACAAGTTCGGTGTCCTGCTCAAGAGCTGCCGCGAGAAAGAGATCGCCGTGGTCGGGGCCCGGCTTCGCGCGGCGGTGCGCGCCAGCGGCATTGAATCCCGCGGCGGACTTGTTGCCGCCACCTGCTCGGTTGGCGCCGTATGGCTGCCCCAGGCCGCTTCCACCAGCCAGGAAGCCATGTTGCGGGCGGAACAGGCATTGGACAAAGCGCGCGCCAATGGCCGCGACGGGTTCGCAACCTATCAATTGTCGCCCCAGCGCGAGACCGCGCGCCTGCGCCAGATGCAAATCGCCGACGAGGTGGTACTGGCGCTCAAGGAGAACCGCCTAAAGCTCGCTTACCAGCCCATCGTGGCGGCGCGCTCACGCAAGGTGTCGCATTACGAATGCCTGCTGCGCATGGCCAAGCCCGATGGCAGCATCCTCACCGCCGGCCACTTTGTTCCGGCGGCCGAGCAGATGGGCATTGTGCATCTGGTCGACCGCTTTGCGCTGGAAGCGGCGGTCGCCACCCTGAAGGCGCACAGCCACGTCACCGTTGCGGTCAATGTCTCCGGTACGGCGTCGTCGGATCCGGCCTGGCTGCAGGATTTCGTGGACTATATCCGCGCCACCAAGGATGTCGCGCCGCGCCTGATCGTGGAACTGACCGAGACCGCCGCCCTGCACCATTTCGAGGAAAATGCCCAGTTCGTGTCGCAATTGCGCGAACTCGGTGTGCGGGTGGCGATTGACGATTTCGGCGCCGGCTATACCTCATTCCGCAATCTGCAGATGCTGCATGTCGATACGGTCAAGATCGACGGTTCCTATGTGAAGGATCTCAGCCAGTCGCCCGAAAACCAAGTGTTTGTGAGGACCCTGGTGGGCCTAGCGCGCAACTTCAACATCAAGACGGTGGCCGAATGGGTCAGCTCGGACGAGGATGCTGCACTGCTGCAGAGTTTCGGCGTCGATTATTTCCAGGGCTTCCACTTCGGCGAGCCGCAGGTCAATCCCGTTTGGGATTGACCTGCTGTTTTATTTCCTGACCCCCATCCGTCGCAGTTCGGGTCGCCGCTGGCGACACCTCGCTGCGACACCTTCCCCCTTCCTGGCGCTTCGCGCCGAAGGGGAAGGAAGCTGTCGGATGCGGGTGGTCGCCCGGCGGAATGCCGGGCTCGAGTCTAGCGTCCCTTATTGACCAGAGGCATCTCGGCTCTTGTCCCACACCGTCACTTTGGAATTGCCGTCGTCTTCGACAATGACGGTGAATTTCTGGCGCGGCGCCTCGAAATCCACCAGCCAGCGGCTCTTGATTTTCTGGGTACGCGCTAGGGTGAAGGCGCCGCAGCGCCCATCGCAATATTTGGTAAGACGCGTGCTGGCAATGTCCTGCGCCTCGCGCGTCGTCATCGGCGAAACGCAGCCCGCCAGCGCGACAAGGATGATTGCGATCAAGCCCCTCTTCGGAGCAGCGATCATTTGCGCTGGCTCAACTCGGCGAGTTGACGGCGCATCGCCTCCATCTCTTCCTTGAGATCGGCAATGTCCTCTGTCGGCTTTGGCGCTGACTTGCCTTCCCCGCCCTTGGCCGCAGTGGCGCCAAAAGGGGTGAACATCGCCATGGCGTTCTCGAACATTTGCAGGTTCTGGCGGGTGAGATTTTCCACCATCTGATTGCCGCCGCCCAGGGCTTCGGCAATGCGGTCCCGCATGGCGCCCTGGTTCTTGGTGAAGCCGTCCATGCTCATGTCGAGATAGCCGGGCACGAAGGCCTGCAGGCTGTCGCCATAAAAGCGGATCAGCTGGCGCAGGAACTTGATCGGCAGCAGCGATTGGCCCTTGGCTTCTTCCTCGAAAATGATCTGGGTGAGGACTGAGCGGGTAATGTCTTCGCCGGTGCGCGCGTCCTGCACTTCGAATTCGGTGCCGTCCTTCACCATGGCCGCCAGATGATCCAGCGTCACATAGGAGGAGGTCTGGGTATTGTAGAGCCGCCGGTTGGCGTACTTCTTGATGATCACCGGACCGTCGGCCTTATTTTTCTCTTCTGACACGTCACGTCCCCCAGCATTTCCGGCTGTATACACGCCATGAACTGGCGTCTGATGGCGATAAGGACACCACCCTGCAGCGCGGGAGTCCAGCCTCAATTAGCAGGCGCAACACCGGATAGTTTGTCAAAAGCGTATCAACTGCCTGAAATATAACAGTATTTTATCAGCGGTTTACCAATGCGCGCGTTCGCGGCATTTTGCGCGGGGCAATATCACGCCAACGGAAGGTTCCCTTTATGGAAGACGTCGTCATCGTTTCGGCCGCGCGCACACCCGTGGGGGCGTTCAGCGGCGCCTTTGCCACCATGCCCGCCCACCGGCTGGGCGAGGTTGCCATACGGGGCGCGCTGGAGCGGGCCAAACTCTCCGGCGAAGACGTCAGCGAAGTTATCCTGGGCCAGGTGCTGACCGCCGCCCAAGGACAGAATCCCGCCCGCCAAGCCTCTATCGCGGCCGGCATCCCCATCGGTGCTCCGGCCTGGAGCATCAACATGGTTTGCGGCTCAGGCCTGCGCACCGTGGCGCTGGGCGCACGCGCGATTGCCGCGGGAGACGCGGCGATCGTGGTGGCGGGCGGCCAGGAATCCATGAGCCTGTCCACCCATGCCGCTTATCTGCGCGCTGGTCAGAAAATGGGCGACTTCAATTTTATCGACACCATGATCCGCGACGGGCTGTGGGATGCCTTCAACGGCTATCACATGGGCATGACGGCGGAGAATGTCGCCAACCAGTGGCAGATTACCCGCGAGGACCAGGACCGGTTTGCCGTGGCCTCGCAGAACAAGGCCGAAGCGGCCAGGAAAGCCGGACGGTTCAAGGACGAGATCGTCGCGGTGACGGTCAAGGGCCGCAAAGGCGATACGGTGGTGGAGCAGGACGAATATATCCGCGACGGCGCCACCTATGAGGCGGTGGCGGGGCTGAAACCGGCTTTCGCCAAGGATGGCAGCGTGACGGCGGGCAATGCCAGCGGCATCAATGACGGCGCCGCCGCTTTGGTGCTGATGAGCGCCAAGGATGCCAGCGCACGCGGTCTGACGCCAATGGCCCGCATCGCCTCCTGGGCGCAGGCCGGCGTCGACCCCAAGGTGATGGGTTCCGGTCCCATTCCCGCCTCGCGCGCGGCGCTGCAGAAGGCGGGCTGGAAGGCTTCCGACTTGGACCTGGTGGAAGCCAATGAAGCCTTCGCCGCCCAGGCCTGTGCCGTGAACAAGGATATGGGCTGGGACCCCGCCAAGGTGAACGTCAATGGCGGCGCCATCGCCATCGGCCATCCCATCGGCGCATCGGGCGCGCGCATCCTCACCACTTTGCTGTTCGAAATGGGCAGGCGCGACGCCAAGAAGGGGCTGGCGACATTGTGTATTGGTGGCGGGATGGGTATTGCGCTGACGGTTGAACGTTGACCCCCATCTGTCACAACTCGGGTCGGCTCCGCCGACACCTCGTTGCGACATCTTCCCCCGCCGTTCGCTACGCTGGCGGGGGAAGAAAGCCTCAGCCCAGCTGAACAGTCAGGGTATAGCGCAGCGCAACATCGTTATGGGTTGAAACGCCTCAAAAATGGGGCCTAACTGCTTTCCCAAATAGAAAGCAAAGGACACGACATGGCACGGGTAGCGGTGGTGACGGGCGGAACACGCGGCATTGGCGAGGCGATTTCCGTTGCGCTGAAACAGGCCGGTTATGTGGTGGCCGCCAATTATGCCGGCAATGAGGAGCGCGCCAGGGCCTTCAGCGAACGCACCGGCATCCCGTCCTACAAATGGGACGTTTCGTCTTTCGAGGATTGCGTGGCGGGCATCCGGAAAATCGAAGCCGAATTCGGTGCGGTGGAAGTGGTGGTCAACAATGCCGGCATCACCCGCGACGCCACCATGAAGAAGATGAGCCGCCAAGCCTGGGACGAGGTGATCGATACCAATCTGGGCGGCTGCTACAATATGTGCAAGGCGGCCTGGGACGGGATGCTGGGCCGCGGCTTTGGCCGCATTGTCAATATCGGCTCGATCAACGGTCAGGCCGGCCAGTATGGCCAGGTCAATTATGCCGCTGCCAAATCGGGTATCCACGGCTTCACCAAGGCCTTGGGCCAGGAAGGCGCCGCCAAGGGCATAACCGTCAATGCCATCGCGCCGGGCTATATCGACACCGACATGGTGGCGGCGGTACCGGCCGAAGTGCTGGCCAAGATCGTGGCGCGCATTCCGGTGGGGCGTCTTGGGCAGGCCTCCGAAATCGCGCGCGGGGTACTGTTCCTTGTGGCCGACGAGGGTGGATTCATTACCGGATCGACTCTGTCCATCAACGGTGGGCAACACATGTATTAGCGCGGTTCTTTTGCGCCGTGAGTGCGTCGCGCCTTCGCTCATGCACGCCTTAGGTGCACATCGCTTGGCGCTCCTGCTCACGTCGCAAAATTCCTCGCGCTAGGTTACGGTGCGCTTCAAGATGATCTCATCCCTGACCGCCGAAAATCTTGCCTGCGCGCGTGGCGACAAAAAGCTGTTCGACAGTCTGAATTTTCGCGTCAGCGCCGGGCAGGCGCTGGCGGTGGAAGGCGCCAATGGCGCCGGCAAGACGTCGTTGCTCAGAATGATTGCCGGATTTCTGGCGCCTGTGGCGGGCCGCATTGTGGTTAAGATGGATGCCCGCGAAAATGACGATGCCGAGGAGCGCGGCAAATCCATCGGCTGGCTGGGACATCAGGACGGCCTCAAGCCGCAACTAACGGTCATCGAGCAGCTCACCTTTTTCGCCCAGCTTTACGGCGGGCCCGCCAATCCGGCGCTGCTGGAACAGGTGGGGCTGGCGCGCCAGGCGGATCTGCCTTGCCGCTATCTCAGCGCCGGGCAGCGGCGGCGGCTGGCCCTGGCGCGGCTGCTGGCCGCGCAGCGTCCCCTCTGGCTGCTGGATGAACCCTTTGCCGCCCTGGACGCCTCCGGCCAGCGGCTGGTGGCGCATCTGATGGCGCGCCATTGCGGCAATGGCGGCATCATCATCGCCGCCACACACGAGGCTCTTGGTCTTGGCAATGAAAGCTTGAAGCTGTGAAGCCCTTTGCCACCCTGTTGCTGCGCGACATCAAGCTCGCCGCCCGCAGTGGCGGCGGCGCCGCCCTGGCCCTGTCGTTTTTTGCCCTGGTCGCCACCTTGGTGCCGTTGGGCGTGGGCCCCGACCTGCGCCTGCTGGCCCGCATGGCGGGTGGCATCCTATGGGTGGCGGCAGTGCTGGCGGCGCTGTTGTCGCTGGACCGGTTGTTCCAGGGCGATTTCGAGGATGGCAGTCTGGAAGTGATCGCGCTTTCGCCCCTGCCGCTGGAGCTTACCGCTTTGGCCAAGATTGCTGCCCATTGGTTCTCCACCGGCCTGCCCTTGGCCTTGCTGTCGCCGTTGCTGGCGCTGCTGTTCAACCTGGCTCCGCCCGCCACCCTGATCCTGTTCGTGTCGCTCTTGATCGGAACCCCCGCGGTCAGCGCCGTGGGCGCGATTGGCGCCAGCCTGACCTTGTCCCTCAAACGGGGCGGATTGATCCTGCCTTTGATCATCCTGCCGCTGCTGTCGCCCGTGGTGATCTTCGGCGCGGGTGCGGTGGCGCTGTCCCTGGACGGTCTGAGCCCAGGCAATGCCCTGGGACTCTTGGCGGCTTTTGCCTTTGCCGCCATGCTGCTAAGTCCCTTCGCGGCCGCTGCCAGCGTCCGGCTTAATTTGGGCAGTTAGATGCAGTTCCTGTTCCGCTATGCCAATCCCCACAATTTCATGCGTCTGTCCGGCGCCGTGCTGCCCTTTACCGCCATCGCCACGGTGCTGTGTATCGCCACAGCCCTGTATCTGGGATTTTCAGCCCCGCCCGACTATCAGCAAGGCCGCACTGTCCTGATCATGTTCATTCACGTTCCCGCCGCCACGGCGGCGATGAACGTTTATGGCGCCATCGCCGTCTGTTCATTGCTGTCACTGGTATGGCGGCATCCTCTGTCCGATACCGCCGCGCGCGCCGCCGCGCCCCTGGGCGCGCTATTCACCGCGCTGGGCCTTGTCACCGGTTCGCTGTGGGGCAAGCCGATGTGGGGCACTTATTGGGTGTGGGACGCGCGGCTGACCAGCTTCCTGCTGCTGCTTTTTATTTACCTGGGTTATATGGCGTTGTGGAACGCCATCGAAGATGAGGTTCGCGCGGCGCGCGCCGCCGCCATCCTGGCACTGGTCGGCGCGGTGAATATTCCCGTCATTTATTTTTCCGTCCAATGGTGGAGTACGCTGCACCAAGGCGAAGGCATTATCAGCGGCGGGACGGCCCCGGTGTTCCTCTGGCCGCTGCTGTTGATGATGACGGGCTATATGCTGCTGTTCCTCACCTTGTGGATGGTGGGCATAAGAACCGCCATCCTGCAGCGCCGGGCGCGCAACCTGATGCAGGCGGCGGGGCGATGAATTTCAACATGGGAGAGTATGGCGTCTATATCTGGCCCGCTTATGGCGTATCGGCGCTGGCGCTGACCGGCATCACGCTATGGACACTCCTGGCCTGGCGCCGGGCCAAGGCCAGGCTCGCGGCCCTGGAAAGCACCATGCAGCAAACGGCGCAAGATACATGAATCGCTGGATCACACTGGTCCCCATCGCGGCCTTTGCGGTGCTGGCTTTTTTCCTGTTCAAGAGCCTGTGGTCGCCCGAGCCCAGCATCATTCCCTCGGCCCTGATCAACAAGCCGGCTCCCCGGCTGGTGTTGCCCGCATTGGATGCGCAAAGCGGCGCCTTTACCCCGGCCGACCTGACAGCCGGCCATGTCAGTGTGGTGAATGTCTTTGCCTCCTGGTGCGCGCCTTGCCGGCTTGAGGCCGATCAACTGGCGGCGCTCGCCAGGCTGCCGGGGGTCGCGGTCTATGGCCTGGCGCAGAAAGACAAGCCGGTTGCGACGCGCGCCTTCCTGGATGAGGTGGGCAATCCCTTTGCTCGTATTGCCCGTGACGATGACGGCCGCGCCTCCATCGAATGGGGGGTCTATGGCGTGCCAGAGACCTATGTGGTGGATGGCAAGGGCATCATCCGCCTGAAATATATCGGCGAACTCACCCAAGCGGGCCTGGCCGGGCAAGTGGTTCCCGCCATCAAGGCGGCACAGGCCAATCCCTAGGGCCAATCCAAAAGGCCAATCCCTGGGACTCCCATCAACACTTTCCTAACCCTGTTTTGTCAGGTTGGGGGGATGCAAGTCAGCGCCACTTTGATTGCCGCCCAACAGGCCGCCCGCGAGGCCCGCAGCCGCCTGCAAATGCCGCAGTCCGCGCCGCAGGCTAATTTTTCAGCCGCCCTGGAAAAGATCGCCGCGCCAAGCCAAGGCTTTTCGGCTCTGCCGCTGAAACAGACCGCCCCGGCCGCAGCTGCCGCGGTGCCTCAGCCGCAAACGGCTGCCCCGGCCCGGATGGGCCAGCATATCGACATTACGGTGTGAGGAGCGGCGCGCGTAGCGCGTGAGCGGGTCCGGTGGACCTGCGAATGCGACGATCGCCGCGAGCTTAGGCGAGCGGCCGGACCATATAAGCGGAGATCGTAGTTTTAGCCGCCCAGCTTCCGCCGCCGGACATTGCGGCGGATCGGGCGCAGGACATCGCCATTCAACTGCTCCGCCGCCTGGGCGATCTGGGACAGGGCTTTGACGAATTTCAGGCGTTCCGGCTGGGGCAGGGCCTCGAGCAGGGCCCGTTCGGCCCGGTCGGCGGCATTGCGGGCGCCTCGAAGAGCCTTGCGGCCTGCCGGGCTGATCGCCACGGCATTGGCGCGCTGATCCTCCTCGGTGCGTTCCCGCGACAGCAACCCTTTTTCCAGCATCCGGCGCACCATCTCCGCAAGCGTCGAACGATCGATGCCGGTGATTTCCACCAATGCGGTCTGGCTGGTGCCGTCATTCTGTTCCAGCGCGCAGAGCAGGGTGAATTGCTGTTTGGTCAATTCCTTGCCGCCCGCTTCGCGCGCATAGAGGTCGCCATAGAATTGCTGGCAACGGCGGATCAGGTGAGAGGGGGCTTCGGAAAGGTCAAAACCATTCCCCGCCCTGCGCTGCCCCTTCATCATCCATAACCCCTTAGTGTCGTCTCGCCGTTCGGCCCGTCGTCGCTCTCGATCATGCCCCGTGTTCGGGTTACAGGAAAGGCGCCGCGGTCCGGAAGCCAAAGTTAAAACGGTTTTGCGTACAGAAGTCCATGCGCAAATTTTTGTCGGGCCATCTTTGCAAAGGACGCGCGGTATGATCAACCGCTTGCGCCCCTCGCGGATTGGACGGCGCCGTCAGCGTGGTTTGAGCGCGCCCGCAGCACAACGCATGGTATGACCGTGGCTTAGCCGCACCATCGCCGCGAAGCTGCCAATAATTTTAACAAGATAGTCCGCGCGGCATCATGCCGCCCGCGCATCAATCTTGCGCGCTCTTGCCGTCGTCCGCATGCGGGACCTGATGCTTCATCAAGAGGGGGGCCTGTGCGATGGCGAACAGGAACGTCAAGCCGATCATGCCGATCTTGGCATAGATCCAGACCGCGGTGGAGAAGTTGCGCCATACCGCTTCGTTAAGGATCGCGAGGCCGAGAAAGAACAGGCCCCAGCGCACCGTCAATTTGCGCCAGCCTTCTTCGTCCAGTTCGAACGCTATGGTGAAGGCGTATTTTATATAGAGAGTCTTGAGGAACAGGCCGCCCAGCAAGATGGCGCTGAAAAAGCCGTACACCACGGTGGGCTTCATTTTTATAAAGGAGTCGTTCTTCAGATAGAGCGTCAGCCCGCCCATGGTCACCACCACGATCGCGGTGAAGATCGGCATCGGCGACAGCTTTTTTTCCAACCCATAGCCGATCGCCAGCGCCGCCAGCATGGCCGGGATCAGGGCGGCGGTGGCGACGAATATGTTCTTGCCCGAGACGAAAAAAGCCGCCCCAAAAATGATCAGTGGTCCGAAATCCAGGGCCAACCGCCGGACTTGAGGGTTCATGACTCTCTTCCTTCATGCGAGACATCGGCCCCTACCAGGGCGCGGGCGAAATCGGCGGCAACAAAGGGCTGTAAGTCGTCCTCGCCCTCTCCCACCCCGATATAATGCACCGGCAGCCCGAAACGCCCCGCCAGTGCCACTAGAATGCCGCCCTTGGCGGTCCCATCCAGCTTTGTCATGACCAAGCCTGTGACCGGTACCGAAGCCGAGAAGGCCTCCACCTGGCTGATCGCGTTCTGTCCCGTGGTGGCATCCAGCACCAGCAGCACCGCATGGGGCGCGGAGGCATCCAGCTTCTTGATCACCCGGGCGATTTTTTCCAGTTCGGCCATCAGCCCGGCCTTGTTCTGCAAGCGGCCCGCGGTATCGATGATCAGGATGTCGCTGTCCTGGGCACGGGCTTTTTCCAGGGCCTCGAAGGCAAGGCCCGCCGCGTCGCCGCCGGCCTTGGTGGCGACGAACTGCGCCTTGGCGCGGTCGGCCCACACCCGGAGCTGCTCGATAGCGGCGGCGCGAAAGGTATCGCCTGCCGCCAGGGTGACCTTGGCGCCGCCTTCGGCCAGGCGCTTGGCCAGCTTGCCGATGGTGGTGGTCTTGCCCGTGCCGTTGACCCCCGCCACCAGAATGACAAACGGCTTGATGCCGTCGGGGGCGGTCAGGGGTTTTTGCACCGGGGCGAGCAGGGCGGTGATTTCGCCCGCCAGTATGGTCTTGAGTTCGGGTCCGGTGATTTCGGCGTCGTAGCGTCCCTTGGCAACGGCGGCGGCCAGCTTCCGGGCCTGGCCAGCACCCATATCGGCACGGATCAACGCCTCTTCCAATTCCGCGATGGTGGCCGCATCCAGCTTTTTCTTGGTGAGGATCTCACCCAGGCCCGTCTTGGCCAGGCCGGATTTCAACCGGTCGAAAAAAGTGGGCGGCGGCGGCGCGGCGCCAAAGGTTCTCATGCCGGTATACCTGTAAGTTGCCCGCCCTTGCGGCCGGTGATGCGGACATCCAGAAAGATTCCGTGCGGCACATCGCCGATTTCCACGGGCGTGAAGCAGGGGGTGCGCCCGATGCCGCCGCGTTCCATCAGCACCCGGTGGCGCGCGCCGGTCATGGCGTCCAGGCGAGCCGTCATTGCCTCTTCGCCTTTCTGGCGCAGCCGGGCGGCGCGCTGCTTGATGATTGCACCGGACAGCTGAGGCATTCTGGCGGCCGGGGTTCCGGGCCGTGGCGAAAAAGCAAAAACATGCAGGCGCGACAGGCCCGCCGCGTCCACCAGCTCCAAGCTGTTTTGGAACATTGCCTCGCTTTCGGTGGGAAACCCCGCGATCAAATCCGCGCCGAAGGCGACTTCGGGACGAAGCCGCCGCACCGTGTCGCAGAACCGCACCATATCGGTGCGGCTGTGGCGGCGCCTCATGCGCTTGAGGATCAGATCGTCGCCGGACTGGGCGGAAAGATGGAAATGCGGCATCAGCCTTTCCTGATCCGCAATCATCCGCAACAGGACCGGGTCGGCCTCGATGGCGTCGATGGACGACAGGCGCAGGCGCTGGATATCCGGCACCAGCGCCAGCAATTTCTCCACCAGCGTTCCCAGGGAGGGGTGGCCCGGCAAATCGCCGCCATAAGAGGTCAGGTCAACGCCGGTCAGCACGATCTCGGCAAAGCCCGTTTCCGCCAACCGGCGGGCTTCGCTCACCACGGCTCCCAACGGCACGCTGCGGCTATTGCCCCGGCCATAAGGGATCACGCAGAAGGTGCAGCGGTGATCGCAGCCGTTCTGCACTTCCAGAAAGGCGCGGGTCTTGCCGTCAAAATGATCCACCATCTGCGGCGCATTTTCGCGCAGGCTCATGATATCGTTGACCCGGATTTTCGCAGCAGCATCGACGCCAAAATCGCCGCGCCCGAATTCGGCATAAGCATCAGCGGACAGCTTTTCCCCATTGCCGAACACCGCATCCACTTCCGGCATGGCGGCATAGGTCTGCGGCTCGATCTGGGCGGCACAGCCTGTGACGATGATCCGGCGGGCGGGATTTTCGCGCTTGGCCCGCCGTATGGCCTGGCGCGACTGGCGCACCGCTTCGCGTGTGACGGCGCAGGTATTGATCACCATTGTATCGCGCAACTGCGCCTCGCCGGCCCGGCTCTTGAGCGCCTCGCTTTCATAGGCGTTCAGGCGGCAACCAAAAGTGACAACTTCAACCGTCATGTGCGGCAATCACAATTTTTCCAATTCCAGCCGGCCGCGGAACGGCATGGCGGTGGGACCGGTCATCAGCACATGACCGTCCGCTTCGCGCCATTCGATGGCGAGCGTGCCGCCATCCAGCAAAAGCTGGACCTTGCGGCCCACCAGCCCGCGCCGTATGGCGGCGACCGCGGTTGCGCAGGCGCCGGTGCCGCAGGCCAGGGTGATGCCCACGCCGCGCTCCCATACCCGCATGCGGATGCGCTCCTGATCCAGCACCTGGGCGAATTCGACATTGGTGCGATGGGGGAAGAAGGGCAGGGTTTCGATCTTGGGGCCCAGCTGGGCCACCGGCGCTTTCTGGGCATCGGGCACGAACAGCACGCAATGGGGATTGCCCATCGAGACCGCACTGGCCTGCAGGGCAGTGCCGCCGACATCCAAGGCGAAGTTCGCGGTATCGACTTCGCTGGCCAGCGGAACTTGCTGCCATTCCAGGCGGGGCGGGCCCATATCCAGTGTCACCAGTCCTCTGCCCGCATCGCTGCAGATCAGAGTTCCGCCCTTGGTGGCCAGCTTGACCCGCGCCAGTCCGCGTTCGTCGAGCAACAGACGCGCGACGCAGCGCGTCGCATTGAAACAGGATTCCGACTCCGAGCCGTCGGCATTGTAGAACTGGATACCGGCATCGGTCTCTGCGCTGCCGGGGCGGATCAGGACCACCGTATCGCAACCCACGCCGAAGTGCCGGTCGGCAATCGCCTTGGCCCGGGCGGGATTCAGGTCAATGGCGTGTTCGCGCGCGTCGAACACCACAAAGTCGTTGCCCAGGCCGTGCATTTTCAGGAAGGCGGTCATGGGGCCTTATAGTGGGTGAGGGCGGAAAAGTGAAAGGTCCAGTGAACCTTTCACCCGCCCGAACGGTCCGTAGCGACAGCGTGCGGACGTGGCGCGCAGCCAGGCGCGACACGAGGCCGGACCGCGATCATCTTTTCCATCGCCCTTTTTGATTGCTTGGCCGCTTGAAAATTCCCATGCTGCGCCGGTCAACTATCCGTCAAAACCCGGACAAATCCATGCGCGCGAACCTGTTTGCCCTGCTGCTCGGTCCCGTGCTCGGTTTCATCCTGGCCACAGGAGCCTTTGCCGTGCCCCCTTCCTCATCAAATCCCAACGACACTTATGCCTGGCTGGAAGATGTGCATGGCGAAAAGCAGCTGGCCTGGGTCAAGGAGCAGAACGCCAAGTCGCTGGGGCCGCTCAAGGCCGATCCGCGCTACCAGAAGAATTACGATTCCATTCTGGAAGTGCTGGATGCCACCGACCGCATTCCGATGGGCAATCTCAGCCACGGCTTTGTCTATAATTTCTGGCAGGACGCCAAAAATCCCAAAGGCGTGTGGCGGCGCACTTCGATAGCGGATTATCGCAATCCCGCGCCGCGCTGGGAATTGTTGCTGGATGTCGATGCGCTGGCGAAATCCGAGAAGGAGAATTGGGTCTTCAAGGGCGCGGAATGCTCGCCGGGCGAGACGCGCTGCCTGATCCGGCTGTCGCGCGGCGGCGGCGATGCCATCGTAATCCGCGAATATGATCTGAGAGCCAAAAGCCTTGCCGGCGACGGCTTTGCGATGCCCGAGGCCAAGACCGACGCCAGCTATCTGGACGACAATACGGTGCTGTTCGCCACCGCCAAGGATGGCGAGACCACCTCCGGCTATGCCCGCATCGTCAAGCGGTGGCGGCGCGGCGAACCGCTGGCATCGGCCAAGATCCTATATGAAGGAGAGACTGGCGACGTGGCCTCGGCGCCCGCCACCTTCCACACCAAAGAGGGCGATACCGGCCTGGTCGTCCGCGCCGTAAGCTTTTTCGAAAGCGACTATTTTGTCCTGGACAAGGATGCAGTCAGGAAATTGCCGCTGCCGCGCTCGGCCGATATGAAAGGCCTATTCGGCGGCGCCTGGATTGCGACCTTGCGCCAGCCCTTTGACAGCGATGGCGTCAGCCTGCCCAAGGGGGCATTGGTGGCCTTTCGTGACAAGGCAAAACCGCAGGTGATCTTCGCGCCGGGGCCGCGCCAAAGCATTGAAAGCGTCGGAATCGGGCGCGACAAGATCTATGCCGCGATCACCGACAATGTGATCGGCGCGGTGCATGTTTTCACTGCCGATGCGAGCGGCTGGCGCGACAAGGTGTTGGCTTTGCCGGGGCAGGGATCGGCCGACATTGTTTCGACCAATGATTTCGGGCCCGAAGCCTTGTTCAGCTTCCAGAATTATCTGACGCCGACCACGCTCTATTTCGATGGCGGCGGGGATGCGCCGCAACCCATCAAGTCGCTGCCGGCGCGGTTCGATGCCTCCAACCTCGTCACCGAACAGTTTGAAGCCATCAGCAAGGATGGCACCAAAATTCCTTACTTCGTCACCCGGCCCAAGACGCTCCATGGCCCGGCCCCCACGGTGCTGTATGGCTATGGCGGCTTCGAGGTGTCACTGACTCCGGGCTACAGCGCCAACTTCGGGCGGCTGTGGCTGAGCCATGGCGGCATCTATGTGGTGGCCAATATCAGGGGCGGGGGCGAGTTCGGGCCTGCCTGGCATGACGCGGCGCTCAAGACCAAGCGGCAGCATGCCTATGACGATTTCGAGGCGGTGGCGGCGGACCAGGCGCGGCGCGGCCTGACCACGCCCAAGCAGTTGGGCATTATGGGCGGGTCCAATGGCGGACTGCTGGTCTCCACCGTGATGGTGCAAAGGCCGGAATTGTTCGGCGCAGTGGTGTGCCAGGTGCCGTTGATCGACATGATCGCCTATAGCCATATCGGCGCGGGTGCCAGCTGGATCGGGGAGTATGGCGATCCGGCCATTCCTGCGGAGCGCGACTACATCCTCACTTATTCGCCGTACCAAAATGTGAAGGCAGGCGTGAAGTATCCGCCGGTGTTTTTCGTCACCGCGACCAGCGATGACCGCGTCACCCCGGTGCATGCCCGCAAGATGGCCGCCAGGATGATGCAACAGGGCCACGAGGTGTTGTTCTACGAAAACACCGATGGCGGCCACGCCGCCGCCGCGGACCACCGGCAATCGGCGGAGATGTGGGGCCTGTCTTTCGTCTATCTGGCCCAGAAACTGGGCTTGGCGCCCTAAGGCGCGGTTCTTTTGCGTCGTGAGTTCGTCGTGCCATCGCTTGTGTACGTCTTGTACACGGCGCTCGGCTTTTCTGCTCACGCCGCAAAATTCCTCGCGCCCGCGTGGGACAAAAAAGCCCGCCGGGTGGCGGGCTTTTGTTTGTCAGCGGCTTTTGGCCATACGCGGCTTGGGCGGCGCCGCCGGCGCCTCCTTGGGCTTGGAGGCCTTGTAAATCTTGGTCAGGGCCTCGCGGCTTTTGATGGCGGAGGCGGACATATCGGGCAATTTCGGCATGGGGAAACTTTCGGTGGAACTTCTGCCCCACCTTAAGTCCCCGTCATAGTTCCGTAAACGGACGATCCGGTATGCCGGCCCCGCGCTTTATCCAGCCCTAGCGTCAGCCAGGGGCAGCTCCCTGGATACCCAGCCGGACCAGGTAGACCGACTGGGAGGCGCACATCCACAGCCAGTCGCGCTTGGGACCGCAGAAAGTGACATTGGCGCAGGTTTCCGGCAGGCGAATGCGGCCGATGCACTTGCCCGCGGGGTTCCACACCGTGACCCCCATATAGCCGGGCACCGAGGTCGAGCCCGCCCAGATATTGCCCGCCACATCGGCGCGGATGCCGTCGAAACCGCATTTCACGCCGTCCACCATGCCATCGCTGAATGTGCGCTGGTTGGCGATCTTGCCCCCCACCACATCGGCCACAGCGATGTTGGCGCCCCAGACGAAATAGACCTTGGAATAATCCGGCGAGAAACAAATGCCGTTGGGCACCAGGCCGGGCCTGCCTTCCACAATCACGTCCAGCCGTCCGCTCGGGTCCCAGCGATAGACGCTGGGCGGGCGCACTTGTTTGCGCGAGCCGATAATGCCGGCGCTGCCATTGCCCAGCGCATCGTTGGCCAGGCCCTTGGGATTCATCGGTCCGACACCGGGATCGGGATGACCTTCCGCCAGCTGCGCACCGTAAAGGGGATCGGTGAACCAGATCGAGCCGTCCTTGTGGGGGGCGATGTCATTGGGCGAGTTCAGCGGCTGGCCGTTGTAATTGTCGGCGATCACCGTCATGGAGCCGTCATGCTCCCAGCGGATCACCCGGCGCAGATAATGCTGCGCCGAAATCTGGCGGCCCTGGAAATCGAAAGTGTTGCCGTTGGAGTTGAAGGACTGGCGGCGGTATTCGGTAATCTCGCCGGTCTCCCAGATATAGCGATACTGAATGTCCTTGGAGACGTCGCTGAACACCACATACTGGCCCTGGCTGCTCCAGGCCGGGCCCTCTGCCCATTCAAAGCCGGTCTTGACGCGCTTGATGGAGCTGTGGCCGATGAAACAGTCGTTGCCGGCAGGATCCAGGATCAGAATATCGGGATCGGGATAGATGTTGGGCGGCGCGTCCGGGCCATAGATGCGGCCGTTCAGGATCGAGGTCGACGGCGCGAACACCGGCTTGGTCTGCGCATAAGCCAAGGTGGGCACGGCAATGGCGGCGCCCGCCAGCATGCCGCGGCGCGTCAAATCGAATGTCATGGAAGTCCTCCCAGTTTGTTATTCTGGACGAAACTGGACCTTGTGCGGGAGGGCCTGTCAATCCCGCCGGGGCCGCAGGCGTGACCGATATCAGCTTTGATGGGGCCGCATCGCATCGGCGATCTGCCGCGACAGTTTCTGCGCGCTGGACCGCATTTCCGTCACGATCATCGTGCTGCGCGAATCCAGCGGGGCTTTCTGCAACAATCGTGTCCCCGCTTCCATCGCTGCCAGAGTGTTGCGCATGTCATGGCCCAGCCCGGCGCGAAATTGCTCGTGCAGCCGCATGTTCTCGTTTTCGCTGGCGCGCAGCCTGAAATGCATGTCGAGATGGAAGGCGACCAGATCGGCAAACAGCTTGAACATGCCCAGCACGGCCTCAGTGTTCAGCCTGTTGGGACGGGGATCGATGGCGCACAATGTGCCGAAGAAACTGCCGTCGGACATCACGACCGGCTGGGAGATGTAGCTCTGAAAGCCATACATCGCCGGTGTGGGATGGCTGTGAAAGATGCGGTCTTGCGCGACGTGATCGATCACCACCAGCTGGCGGCTGGCGCGGATCTCATCGCAGATGGTGGTTTCCACCTTTAACTCGCTGCCCGGCTTGAGGCCGAAGGCGATCTCGTCCCTGACGGCGCAGCATACCCAGCGCTGGTCGGTGACTCGGGCAACCGCGGCAAAGCCCATGCCGGTGGTGCGGCAGACCACTTCCAGAATGGACTGCACCGCCGGGATTGAAGCTATGGCGTCCAGATCGTCCTGGAAGTCGTGCGGTTGAAATGCTGACAACAAGACACGTCCCTTCACCCCAGTTTACGCCCGCTAAAGGCATGAGCGCGAATCCCGATTTGGTACGCTGGCTGACGCTGATGGCCTTGTTTGACAGGTTTGGGCAGGGGGCCTAAAACCCCGCCCTCATTTCCGGAAAACCCAAGGTTTTCCGGTCCCCCGCCCGGCGCGGGGGATCGCCCCCAGGCAGCGCAGGTGCGCCCCCTGGGGCGAAGTCCGTTGGGATAAGTACTTGGAGTAGTTGGTAAATTGTTCGAAAGTCTGCAATCCCGCCTCAGCGGCGTTTTCGACAAGCTTCGCGGCCGGGGTGCCCTGACCGAAGCCGATGTCGATGCCGCCTTGGCCGAAGTCCGCACCGCGTTGATCGAGGCTGATGTCGCCTTGCCGGTGGTGAAGGATTTCATCGACAAGGTCCGACCGCGCGCCATCGGCGAAAATGTCATTCGCTCGGTCACCCCCGGCCAGCAGGTGATCAAGATCGTCCATGACGTTCTGGTCGAAACCCTGGGCCAGGAAAATGCCGCCCTGAATATCGGCTCGCCGCCCGCGCCCATCCTGATGGTCGGTCTGCAAGGCTCGGGCAAGACCACCACCAGCGCCAAGCTGGGCCTGCTGCTGCAGACCAAGGAAAAAAAGCGCGTCTTGATGGCGTCGCTGGACACTACCCGTCCCGCCGCCATGGAACAGTTGCGCGTGTTGGGCGAACAGGCGGGCATCGCCACTCTGCCGATCGTCGCCGGACAAGGTCCGCTGGACATCGCCAAGCGCGCCATGGCGTCGGCCAAGGTCGGCGGCTATGACGCCGTCATCCTGGACACCGCCGGCCGCCAGCATGTCGATGAAGAGCTGATGGCCGAAGTCGCCCAGGTCAAGGCGCTGGTGTGTCCGCATGAGACCTTGCTGGTGGCCGATGCCCTGACCGGGCAGGACGCGGTCAATATCGCCAAGTCGTTCCATGAGCGCGTTGCGGTCACCGGCATCATCCTGACCCGCGTCGATGGCGATGGCCGGGGCGGCGCCGCGCTGTCCATGCGCAGCGTCACCGGCGCGCCGATCAAGTTCCTGGGCGCCGGCGAAAAGCTGGATGCGCTGGAGCCTTTCCACCCCGCCCGCGTCGCCAGCCGTATCCTGGATATGGGCGATGTGGTGTCGCTGGTGGAGAAGGCCAGCGAAACGCTGGACAAGGAAGAAGCGGAGAAGCTCGCCGCCAAAATGAAAAAGGGTCAGTTCGATATGAACGACCTGAAAGCCCAGTTGAACCAGATGAAGAAGCTGGGCGGCATGAAGGGTGTGCTGGGCATGCTGCCGGGTGTCGGCAAGATCAAGGATCAGCTGGATGCGGCAGGACTCGATGACCGCATTCTCACCCGCCAGGAAGCCATTATTCATTCCATGACCAGGCAGGAACGTTCCGATCCCGACGTAATCAACGGCTCGCGCAGGAAGCGCATTGCCGCGGGCGCCGGCGTGGAAGTCAGCGAAGTCAACAAGCTTCTCAAAATGCACCGCCAGATGGCGGACATGATGAAGAAAATGGGTAAGGGCGGACGTATGCCGCAAATGCCCGGCATGGGCGGTATGCCCGGTGGATTACCGCCCGGAATGTTTCCGGGGCGGCGGTAAAAAATAGCAACAGTGATTTGAACCTTTAACCGTAAGGAAAACCAACATGGCTCTTCGCATTCGTCTTGCCCGCGGCGGCACCAAGAAACGCCCGCACTACAACATCGTCATTGCCGACAGCCGCAATCCGCGCGACGGCCGCTTTATCCAGAAGATCGGCTTCTACAATCCGCTGCTGCCGTCCGATCACGCCGACCGCCTCAAGCTCGACCTGGAAGTCGCCAAGGCCTGGATCGCCAAGGGCGCGGTGGCGTCTGACCGGGTGCACAAGTTTCTGGCCAATGCCGGGTTGGTAAAGGCGCGGATCCACAACAATCCGCAAAAGGCCCAGCCCAAGAAGAAGGCGCAGGAGCGTGCCGCGGCGAACGCCAAGGCCGCCGAAAGCGCCGAAGCGCCTGCAGCCTAGTTTGGCGCGCGACGTCCTTCTTGCCGCCGTCATCGGTGCGCAAGGCCTGAAAGGCGAGGTGAAGGCAAAGCTCTTCACCGCCGCGCCCGATGCCTTGCCCCGCTATGGCGTGCTGCACACCAAGGATGGACGCAAGTTGAAGATCACCGCCTTTCGCCCCGCCAAACAAGGCGAGGCGGTGATTGCGTTTGAGGGCATAGTCGACCGCAACCAGGCCGAGGCGCTCAAGGGCACGGAGCTATTTGTGGCGCGCGACGCGCTGCCCAAACCGGCGGAAGAGGAATTTTATCACGCCGACCTGATCGGGCTGGAGGCGCGCGACAGCGAAGGCCGGGTGCTGGGCAAGGTCACGGCTCTGCACAATTTCGGTGCCAGCGATGTGCTGGAGTTCGCGCGCCCCTCTTCCGATGGAAGCGGCGGCGACAGCGTGCATCTGGCCTTCACCAAGGAAACCGTGCCGGTGATTAATGTCGCCGAAGGCTTTATCGTCGTGGCGGTGCCGGAGGACGATGAAGACAATCATGTCGAATAACTGGCAGGCGACCATTCTGACTCTCTTCCCGGAAATGTTTCCGGGGCCGCTGGGCATTTCGCTGCTGGGCAAGGCGCTGGAAAAAGATCTCTGGCGGCTGGAGGTGCGCGACATTCGCGAGCATGGCCTGGGCAAGCATCGTACGGTGGACGACACTCCCGCCGGCGGCGGCCCCGGCATGGTGATGCGCGCCGATGTGGCGGCGGCGGCCATCGACGCCGTCGAACGGAACGACCGCCCGCTGATCTATCTGTCGCCGCGCGGCAAAAGGCTGGATCAGGCGCGGGTGCGCGAACTGACGGCGGGCCCGGGTGCGATCCTGCTGTGCGGCCGCTTTGAGGGTCTGGACCAGCGGGCGATCGAGGCGCGGAAAATCGAAGAAATCAGCCTGGGCGATTTTGTCCTGGCGGGCGGCGAGATTCCCGCCATGGCGTTGATCGAAGCCTGTGTGCGGCTGATCCCGGGCGTGCTGGGCGATCATGCCTCGACCCAGGACGAAAGTTTCGCGGCGGGGCTTTTGGAGTATCCCCATTACACCCGTCCCCAACTGTTTGAAGACCGGCCTATTCCGGAGGTTCTAACCGGTGGGAATCATTCGGAAATTGCCAAATTTCGCCAGGCCGAGGCGGAAAGCCTTACCAGGCGGCTGAGACCAGACCTCTGGACCCTCTATGAAAAAGACAAGGGGTAGGCTATACGCGCCCGCTCAAATCCCGCTTTTCCCGCACGGAGACTAGAAAAATGAACCTTTTGCAGCAGCTCGAAGCCGAGCAAATGAGCTCGCTCAGGGCCAAGCCGCTGCCCGATTTCCGCCCGGGGGACACGCTGAAGGTCAACGTCAAGGTGGTGGATGTCACCTTTGACGAAAAGACCAAGCAGAACAAAACCCGCGAGCGCATTCAGGCGTTTGAAGGCGTTTGCATCGCCCGCCAGGGCGCTGGCCTGAACGAAGCCTTCACCGTGCGCAAACTGTCCTATGGCGAAGGCGTGGAACGCGTCTTCCCGATCTATTCGCCGCTGGTCGACTCGGTCGTGGTGGTGCGCAAGGGCAAGGTCCGCCGTGCCAAGCTCTATTATCTGCGCGGCCGCACCGGCAAGTCCGCCCGCATCAGCGAGCGCACCGAGAATGCCGGTCCGGAAGTCGCGGCCTGAGTCGCGAGAAAAGACTGATAAATCGGGCCGCGCGGGCACTCTCGCGCGGCCCTTTTTTTATGGTCGCTCCGGGTTGCCGGTCGCTCTTTTGCTTTTGTGAGCCCTAAAATCCCCGGTTTTTCGGGCTTTTCCACAGCACATATGGAAAAAGCCCCAATTTCTTGCGCTTTTTTGACTTCGACCCCCTTTATCTTGCGAGAAATGCCGTAAAATCGGGCCTCTCGTTGATTCGTTAAGAGGGAGAATCCCAATGGCAACCGCCGCTAAAGCAAAAGTCGAAACCGTTTCCACCCGCCAGCTCGCCGCTCAGCTCGCTGAGAAGCATGAGCTGTCGCAGAAGCTCGCCAATGGCATCATTGAAGACACCATCGCCCTG